>Ga0315900_10004598_pt1 | contig 19371 bp, 9 predicted proteins | sample LakEriMetagenome_FD_203521 | JGI IMG/M metagenome (GOLD analysis project Ga0315900, IMG submission 203521) | Freshwater fungal communities from buoy surface, Lake Erie, Ohio, United States - Buoy 12 MA114 | ecosystem: Environmental > Aquatic > Freshwater > Lake > Lake biofilm | place: USA: Lake...
TAAAAATTGGATTTATAGATATACATTAGCGTTAGCAAAAGAAACACTTGGTAGTGTTCGTGGTAAGTACGATAACGTACCAATTCCAGATCAAATAATAAAAATGGACGGTGACCTTCTTCGTCGTGAAGGTAAAGACGAACGTGAACTTCTTATCAAAGAACTTCGTGATACATTAGAACAAACTGGATTACAGGCACAAATGAAAAAGCAAGCAGAAAATGCTAAAATGATGCAAGAAATGTTTGCAAAAGTACCAACTTTAATTTACATCGGTTAATATGCCACGTTTCGTATCTCAAAAAGATTTTAATTTTTTTCAACATATTAATCGTGAATTATTGGTTGATGTGGTGGACGTTGATGTAATCTTGTATAAGATTGCACTAGAAACTACTGCGATTAACATTTATGGGGAATCAACTGAAAAAACACGTTATACTGGTGTGGAACTAAAAGCATTAATTAAATATCCAAAAGTTCAAACTAATACGAAGGATGGGTTTGGTGTTGACGTAACACAAAACGTAGAATTTAGATTTGCAAGAAAATTATTATCTGAAGTAGAAACCTATCCGGAACCAGGTGATATAGTAGAATATAATGGATTATTTTACGAAATAGATATGACACAAGATTCACAACTTATCGCAGGTCAACCAGAATATTCCACATCACTACTTTGTTTGGCGCATCTTACTCGTCGTAGTGGTATTCAAATTGAGGAGGCTAACACATAATGGCCGACTATAGTAACAGAAAAGCAACAGACAAAATAAAACAAGTAGTTGATAATACAAAAACTACAGAATACCAAAATCGTGCGCATGACACAAAAACCGATGCATCGGATACACCCATCACGGTTACGTTGTTAACAATTGATGAAACACTTATCAAGTATTTATCGGCCAGAATACAACCTATTTTGTCACAAGACGGTAAATCAGTAAAGGTGCCTATAATTTATGGTAATCCTGAACGCTGGAAAAGTGTTCAAAAAGATGGTGTTATACGTGACAAATTTAATAAGATACAACTACCAATTATTATGATACGTAGAACTGGTCTAAAGAAGAACTTAAAACAAAACTCACCAGTTAACAAGTATTTAGAACGGGAATTTGAAACGGGATGGAACAAATATAACCCATATGATAGATTTGCCGCAGTAAATGGTATTAAACCAGTTAAAAAATATATCACGACAGTAACTCCTGATTATTTTGACCTTACGTATGAATGTATAATATGGACAGAATATATGGAACAAATGAATAAAGTTATTGAACAAGTGTCATTTGAGGACGATGAGTATTGGGGTGATAGAGGGCAGTACAAGTTTAGAACACGAATTGATGAGTACAAAACTGATACAACTCTACCAAATGTACAAGATAGACTGGTCAGAACTACATTTACATTAAATGTGTCAGCATACCTATTACCAGAAAGAATGGTAAATAAAACAGGTCAAATTATGCAGACCTCCCAAGAACGATTTTCAGTTAAAAAAATCGTCACTTTTACTGAATTAGAAGAGGGTTAAAAGTCGTGTTTCACAAAAATAATCTATATTTATAATACGAGTACAGATATACATAAGGAGGTTATATGACAGAAGTTACGAAGTTAACGGATGAAGAGTTATCATCTGTTAAAAGTTTGCGTGAAGAAATTATTGGTTCCATTTCCACAGTGGGTCAATTAAAATTGACGCACGATTTAATGAACGAAGATTTAACATCGGTAAAATCAAAGCTTGAAGAAGAAGTAGTAAAATACAAAGCATTACTAGTTAAAGAAAAAGGATTAGTTGATGAATTGTTAAAGAAATATGGAATGGGTTCTTTGGATGTCGAAACTGGTGTATTCACCCCTGAGCAATAAGTAATATTGGAGATTCCGTATGGCAGAACGCATTGTTAGTCCTGGCGTTTTCACACAAGAACGTGACCTTAGTTTTCTAGAACAAGGCGTTGGTGAAATTGCTGGTGCATTTATCGGTCCAACAGCAAAAGGACCAGCATTTATTCCAACTGTAGTTACAAGTCAACAAGACTTTGAAAACAAGTTTGGTGCACCTGATGGTAAGTCATTCTTAGGATTGACTGTAAAAAACTATCTTCGTGAATCAGGACGAGCAACTGTTGTTCGTGTTCTTGGTCTAGACGGATATAGTAATACAAGCCACACACCAGCAATTATTAAAGCAACTGGTACTAGTGGTTCGTTTGTATATGCTGTTATTCATCCTACCGTGTCCGGAAGCGACCTTACAGCAGTAAGTGCTTCTGGAACATCAACAAACTTTGCAGTTACCGTTACAAGTTCAAATGGATCATTTACCGGCACAGGATTAACATCAACCACAGCAGCAGGTGGATATATCGGAAACTTCTTTGGATTTGGAACTACTGGTACAAAGGGTGGATACATCTATTCTATCTTCCCAGAAGCAATAGTAAGTGGTGGTGCATCGGTAGTAATGTCAGCAGAACTTAGTGCAGACTTATTGTTCTTAACTGGCAGTACATATGGACCATACTCATTTGCAACAACTCCTTGGATTCAATCACAAACACTTGGTGGTGTTAACCAAAACTTATTTAAGGTTCATACATTAAGTGATGGCACATCAGCAAATAAGCAAGTAAAAATTAGTGTTCTTGGTCCAAAGAAAGCAATTGTATCTGGAACTTACGGAACATTCTCACTTCAAGTACGTGACTTTACAGACACAGATGCAAATCCAAGTGTACTAGAACAATATGATAATTTAACACTTGACCCATCTGACGCAAATTTCATCGCTCGTCGTATCGGTAACAGTGCACCTGTAACCGACCCAAATACTGGTGAACGTTATTTCCAAGGTGATTTTCAAAATAACTCAGCATATGTTCGCGTTGAAATGGCAGATGGTTCGGAAAATATATCACCAGATGCATTACCATTTGGATTTGCAGCATTAAAGTCACCAATTGGATATTCTGGTTCAGCAGTTCCAGTACCAACATACATTAGTTCAAATTGGGTATCTGGTAGTAGTCGTGGATATAGTACCACCGCAACATACAACAGTAACGCATGTTATGGATTTGAATTCTCTGATATTCCAACTACTAATATGTCATACTTGGCACCACTTCCAAGTGGTTCAATAACTCGTGGTAGTGACTTCAATCTTGAAAACTTAGCATCAAATGAATTATATGATGCAAACGGTACTGGATATACAGTTGCACAATATCTTGCAGGTGCAGCACCAACATTAGCATCACTCTTGAAGTTTACAGTTCCATTCCAAGGTGGATTTGATGGTGACAATCCAGCACGTTTGATTAATATGTACGATGGTATTACATCAACAAACACACAAGGATTTAACTTAAGTTCAGCAACAACAGCTGGTTCACGTGCATATAAGAAGGCATTAGATGCAATCAGTAATCCAGACGCATACGATATTAACTTGTTGGTACTACCTGGTGTTATCTACAACGACCACTCATACATCGCAAACTACGCATTAAGTGTTTGTGAAACACGTGGTGACTGTTTCTACATTATGGATACAGTGGGTGCAAGTGCAACAATTACAGAAGCTGTAAATACCGCAGCATTAATTGATAGTAACTACGCAGCAACATACTATCCTTGGGTAAGAGTGTTGGATACAAACACAAATAAGTTTGCATTTGTTCCACCATCAGCGGTACTTCCAGAAGTATACGCATATAGTGATAATACAGCAGCAGAATGGTTTGCACCAGCAGGTTTAAATCGTGGTGGAATTCCAGGAGCAGCAGGTGTTAAGGTTCGTTTGGCACAAGCACAACGTGATTCACTATACGAAGGTAAGGTTAACCCAATCGCACAATTCCCAGGACAAGGTATCTGTGTATGGGGTCAAAAGACATTACAACGTCGCTCATCAGCACTTGACCGCGTAAATGTTCGTCGTTTGTTAATCACTGTTAAGAAGTTCATCGCAAGTTCAGCACGTTTCCTCGTATTCGAACAAAATGTTGAAGCAACTCGTCGTCGTTTCCTCAACATCGTAAATCCATTCTTGGCAAACGTACAAGAACGTTCAGGTCTCTACGCATTCCGTGTTATTATGGACGAAACCAATAATACACCAGACGTAATCGACCGCAACTTATTGGTTGGTTCATTGTATCTCCAACCAACAAAGACCGCAGAATTCATCAAGTTGGATTTCAACATCCTTCCAACTGGTGCAACATTCGCTGGTTAATAGGTTATATTTTTAACTTACCGACTATTTATAGTAAATCTGTTAGGAGATACACATGGCAAACAATATCGTAGCCGAAAATGAAATTTTCTTTACGGCGTTCGAACCAAAAGTTAAAAATCGCTTTTTAATGTTAATTGAAGGCGTACCAGCTTACATCGTAAGAAAGGTCAGCCGTCCAGAAATTCGTCAAGATACCATTAAAGTTCCACACATCAACACCGTTCGTTTTGTTAAGGGTGTGTCTGTATGGCAACCAATGACTTTGACCCTTTACGATCCTGTTGTACCATCAGGTGCACAAGCAGTAATGGAATGGGTTCGTCTCCACCACGAATCAGTAACAGGTCGTGACGGATATGCAGAATTCTATAAGAAAGATTTGACCCTTCAAGTTCTTGGCCCAGTAGGTGATAAGGTTGAAGAATGGATTATCAAGGGTGCACAAATTACACGTGCAACATTTGGTGACCTTGAATGGGCAGATACCAGTGATAACGTAGCAATTGAATTAGAAATTCAACCAGACTACTGCGTATTGAACTACTAATCCAAAAAACTCAGGATGTATTTATCCCCTTCGTGATGCAGGTGTTCTATACTCACGAAGGGGATTTTTACTTATAAAATCTATTTGTATCAATTGAAATGATACTTATATAGAGGTAGAAATATTTTTAACTTGGGTGTGTAATATGCCACAATTAACAGAATTACGAGTGGGTCAAGGGGAAACATTTGAAGTACTCGTAACGTTATTACAAACTGTCTCAGGCACACCATTAGATATTACACATTACAATATCACTGGTCAAGTACGTGAAAATTATACAACAGATGAAATTGCTACATCATTTAATGTAGCAAAAGTTTTACCATATACATCTGGTAGTTTACGTATTACATTAAATGAAGATCAAACAATAAATCTTACACAACGTAGATATGTGTATGATATTTTAATTACAAGCGGTTCAGGCACCCCAGTAAATCGTCGTATTTTAGAAGGACCACTCACCGTTCGTCCAGCTGCAACGAGATAAAAGATGAGCTTACCAGATATTACTGTTGTTATACAAAAACCAGATGTAGTTGTCAGAAACTTAGGTGGTTCAGGATCATTTTTAAATGTCGCTGATTCCGCAGTAAGTTCTTCTTATGCATTGACTGCAAGTTATGCATTAAATGGTGGTGGTGGAGGTGGTGGTGGAGATGGTGCAACAGGTCCAACTGGTGCAACTGGTCCTCGTGGTGCAACGGGTGTTGCAGGCTCTCCAGGTGGTGCAACGGGACCAACAGGTCCATCAGGTAGTCAAGGTGCAACAGGTATTCAAGGTTTAACAGGTGCACAAGGTGCAACAGGTGTACAAGGTACCACAGGTCCTACTGGTGCGCAAGGACCAACTGGTAGCACTGGTCCACAAGGTATTCAAGGTGTCACAGGTCCAACTGGTGCAATTGGTCCACAAGGTGTAACAGGTAGTACAGGACCACAAGGTATTCAAGGTGTTACTGGATCTACTGGTCCTATCGGTCCACAAGGTGTAACAGGTAGTACAGGACCACAAGGAATCACGGGGCCAATAGGTGCAACTGGTCCGGAAGGTCCAACAGGTGCATCTGGTCCAACTGGTAGTACAGGTCCTACGGGTATTCAAGGTATTCAAGGACCAACTGGTAGTACAGGTCCGCAAGGTGATACAGGTCCACAAGGTTCAATTGGTCCAATAGGCCCAACAGGTCCAACTGGTAGCACAGGTCCACAAGGACCACAAGGTGATATTGGTATTACTGGTGCAACAGGTATCCAAGGACCAACAGGGTCAACAGGACCGCAAGGTATCCAAGGTGTCACAGGTCCAACAGGTCCAATTGGTCCTGGATTAAATATTAGTGGTAGTTTACCAGATACGGGTAGCCTTCCTCCATCGGCGCCAACTGGTTCTGCATTTATTATTGGTCAAGATTTATGGGTATATAATGGAACTTCTTGGGTAGACGTTGGTGATATCTACGGACCATCGGGTTCTACAGGCCCAACAGGTCCACAAGGTACCACAGGTCCAACAGGCCCAATAGGTCCACAAGGTGTAACAGGCAGTACAGGCCCAACAGGACCAGAAGGCCCAACAGGTGCATCTGGTCCATCTGGTAGTGTTGGTCCACAAGGTCCAGTCGGTCCAATAGGTCCAACAGGTCCAACTGGTAGTACAGGTCCACAAGGACCAGAAGGTAACCAAGGAGAAACAGGTCCAACAGGTGTACAAGGTGCAACAGGTATTCAAGGGCCAACTGGTAGTACAGGTCCACAAGGTATAACAGGTCCAACAGGACCAATTGGTGTAACTGGACCAACAGGTGTTGCAGGACCAACGGGTTCAACAGGTCCAGCAGGTACTGCTGGACCAACAGGTAGCACAGGTCCAATTGGTCCAGAAGGACCAACGGGTAGTACAGGACCAACAGGTCCACAAGGTGTAACAGGTAGTACAGGTCCAGTAGGTTTACAAGGTGTTACTGGTTCTACAGGCCCAACAGGTCCACAAGGTGTAACAGGCTCAGAAGGTGCAACTGGTCCAATTGGTGTTACTGGTGCAACTGGTGTTACAGGTTCCACAGGTCCAACAGGTCCAGTAGGTCCAACAGGTAGCACAGGTCCAACAGGTCCACAAGGAACCACGGGTCCAACTGGTGCAACTGGTTTACCTGGTGACATCTATTCTACAACCAGTAGCACATCACTTTCTATCGGAACTGGTTCAAAAACATTAACTATTGCAACGGGACTTGCATATAGTATTGGTCAATCTGTTATTATCGCATTCGATAATAGTAACAAAATGGAAGGTAGTGTTACCTCATACGATAGTGGAACAGGTCAATTAGTAGCTAATATTACAACGGCTACTGGTTCGGGTACATACACAGCATGGCAAGTAAGTTTGGCAGGTGCACCAGGACCAGCAGGTGTTACAGGTCCAACTGGTCCTGCAGGTCCAATTATTGCAGGACTCGTCAGTAGTTCTGCACAATACCCAGGATGGGTCACTAGTTCCGCACAAATTGATTATAACGCAATCACTAATAAGTTGAGTGGTGTAATATCCTCCTCAACTCAGTTTAATGCATTAACTGGTACATCTGCCTCATATTCAGCTACCGCATCGTTGTCTACAGCAGTAAGTGGTGGAACAGAAGATTATATACCACTTTGGTCATCAGCAAATACACTTACACGTAGTAGATTATACCAAACTGGTTCTAGTATTATATTTGGTGGAACGACATTCTATGATGAAACCGCACCAGATATCTTTGGCTTGTACGGTGGTATAACAGACTCATTTAATTTAATCACTGCGCACGCAATAATTGACAACTACTTACAAATAAATGTTCGTAACTTAAGTACAGGTTCTTCTGCATCATCAGATATAGTTGCGGTTAAGAGACTAGGAACAGAAACATCTGGCTTCATTGATATGGGTATCAATGATGACAATTATGTTGGTACGGAAATTTATGATGTTGCGGGTGATGCATACCTTTATACAGTAGGTGGAAATTTAGTAGTAGGTTCTGCAAGTGATACAGGAAGTGTAGTATTATTTACTGGCGGTGATACTCCATCGGATAAAAAAGTAGAATTACGAGCAAATAATTTACACGACATCACTGGTAGTCTTACAGCAACACAAGGATTTACTGGTTCGTTATCTGGTATAGCAACGACCGCATCATTTGCAACAGCAGTTAGCGGTGGAACTACAAACTATATTCCATTCTTTAATACAGCAAACACGTTATTTAGAAGTAGATTATATCAAACTGGTTCTAGTATTATATTTGGTGGAACTACATTCTTTGACGAAACCGCACCAGATATCTTTGGTTTATATGGTGGTCTAACAAATTCATATAATTTAATCACTGCACACGCAACAATTAACAATTACTTACAAATCAATGTTCGTAACTTAAGTACAGGTTCTTCTGTATCGTCTGACATAGTTGCAGTAACACCATTAGGTACAGAAGATTTTGGTTACATTGATATGGGTATCAATAGTGATAACTACGTTGGTAATAGAATTTATGATTTACCAGGAGACGGTTATCTGTATACCACAGGTAGTAATTTAGTAGTTGGTACATCAACCGCAAATAGTAACGTTACTATTTTCGCAGGTGGTGACACTTACGCCAATCGTAAGTTAACATTAAAAGCAAGTAATCAACACGAAATAACAGGTAGTGTAAATATCAGTGGTAGTATATTACCATCAAATGATTCTGTATTTGACCTAGGTTCACCATCATTAAAGTTTAGAAGTTTATATCTTTCTGGTTCTACTTTATATCTTGGCACGCTCGCAATCTCTGATAATAATGGTACATTATCTATAACACCATCGGGGTCATCGACTCTTTCACCTGTATCTGGTGCATTTACTGGGTCGTTCCTTGGTAATTTGATCGGAAATGCTAATACAGCAACAACAGCATCGTTTGCAACCACAGCATCATTTGCACTAAATGCACAAAACGTACCACTCGGTACAGTATCAAGTTCAGCACAATATCCTGGTTGGGTCACAAGTTCTGCGCAAATTGATTATAATAGTATACAAAATAAGTTAAGTGGTGTAATATCTTCATCAACACAATTTAACTCATTAAGTGGTACATCAGCATCATTTGCAACAACCGCAAGTTATGTAGCAGGTGCAGCAAGTGACTGGGCATCATTAGCAAATAAACCAGCAGATATCGTAAGTAGTTCTACCCAAGTCAAGGCGTTCTTACCTGGTGGCACTGTAAGTGCATCGGCACAATATCCTGGTTGGGTAACCGCATCATCACAAATTGATTATAATAATATTACCAACAAATTATCTGGTGTAGTTTCCGCATCAGCACAAGTAGTACCATTACTTCCTGGTGGAACCGTTTCAAGTTCAGCACAATACCCAGGATGGGTCACTAGTTCCGCACAAATTGTGGTGCAAAATACCACTGGTATTGGTGCGTTAGCAACAACTGGTTCAAATACATTTGTTGGTAATCAAGTAATTAGTGGTTCATTAACTACCACCGCAGATACAATGACCTTCAATGGGTCGATGGCCGTATCGGGAACACTTTCATTAACTGGTAGTTTAAATGTATTAAACGGTGGATTTACTGGTTCATTAACGGGTAGTGCAACTACAGCAACATCGGCGTCATTTGCAACTACCGCAAGCGCAGCAACCAGTATAACATTTATACCAGCAACGTCATCATTTGCATTAACAGCAAGTTATGTTCCTGGTGCAGCAAGTGATTGGAATTCTGTAGCAAATAAACCAGCAGATTTGGTCAGTAGTTCTACCCAAGTCAAGGCGTTCTTACCTGGTGGAACTGTTTCAAGTTCCGTACAATACCCAGGATGGGTAACCGCATCAAGTCAAATTGACTATAACTCAATTCAAAATAAGTTAAGTGATGTTGTATCAAGTAGTGCACAAGTTCAACCACTACTTCCTAACGGAACAGTATCAAGTTCCGCACAATACCCAGGATGGGTAACCGCATCAAGTCAAATAGAATTAAATAGTATTACAGGAACCACATTTGCAACAGCAAACTTTACTTTCCCACAAAACTTAACTGTCGCTGGAACACTTACCGCTCAAGAAATACAAACCGAATACGTAACATCATCTATTATTTACGAATCTGGTTCAACTAAGTTCGGTGATACAGCAGACGATACACATCAATTTACAGGTTCATTAAGCGTTCTTGGAACAATTAGTGGTGGATTGGTATTACCAGCAGGAACTGTAACAGCATCATCACAAATTGATTATAACTTAATTCAAAATAAATTAAGTGGTGTGGTAAGTAGTTCATCACAAATTCAACCACTACTTCCAGCAGGAACAGTATCAAGTTCTGGTCAAGTAGATGTTCGTAACACAACTGGTATTTCAACACTTGCAACTACTGGTTCAAACACATTTACCGCAACACAAACAATAATTGGAAACGTATTCTTAAGTTCATCGTTCCCATTAGTTTATAATAACGATAACACTAACAATATGTTGTTTGGGTTCTTTGATGGTAGCTCCATTTACGGTGCATATTATCAAACATTTGGAAATAACTACACGGCACTAAATCAACGTGGTGGTGCAGAGTTTGTATATGATATTAGAAATAATAGTGGTGCAAACTTCCATATCGCATCATTTAATGGTGCAACTTGGACTGAAAAGTTTAGAGTAGATGATAACGGAGCACACGTAACTGGTTCATTGGTATCAACTGGTGGTATTACTGGTTCATTACTTGGAACAGCAAGTTTCGCAACTACAGCTTCATTTGCATTAGCAACCGCAGGAACCGTAGAAAATGCAAATACAGCATCATATGTAGCATATACAAATATTGATGGTAAACCAACACTAGTATCTGCATCATCACAAATAGATTACAATTCTATTACGAATAAGTTGAGTGGTGTATACAGTAGTTCGGCATTCGCATCACCAAACCAAGGTACTGTAAGATTAACATTAAATGGTGTTCAGTTAACTGACGTTGATTTGGGTGTACAAACATCTGATACCCCAACATTTGCTGGAGTAAGTAGTTCAAATCATATCACTCCAACCGCAGATAATACTTATAACTTGGGTGCACCTGATAAGAGATGGGCAAACATATACACGGGTGACTTAATATTATCTAATGAAGGTTCTTCAGGTAATACCGTAGATGGAACAACAGGTAACTGGACTATTCAAGAAGGTGAAGAACATCTATACATTATCAATAACAAGTCTGGTAAGAAGTTTAGATTTATGTTATCGGAGATTAACTAATGCCAATTATAGCAGGTCAGATTACAGGTTCAGCACTTAGTGGTTCGTTAAATTATACGTTCCTATCTAATATTCCTTCTGGAATAGTATCTGGAGCTGCCCAAGTAGCCGCAAATCTACCAGCAGGGACAGTATCAAGTTCTGGTCAAGTAGATTATAACTCAATAACAAATAAACTGTCTGGTGTTGTTTCTTCGTCAACGCAAATTCAACCATTATTACCTGATGGAACAGTTAGTGCATCAAATCAAGTAGATATTACAGCAACTACCAACTACTCGACATTTAGTTCATCGTTGGCAACAGTTGATGCAGGTCAAACCACTCGTATTGATAATCTAGCAAGTTTGACCAGTTCGTATGCAATTAACGCAACTATTCAAGGCCAACTTGCTGGAGTTGCATCAAGCAGTGCACAAGTAAAAGCATACTTACCAGCAGACACAGTATCAAGTTCTGGTCAAGTAGATATTACCGCAACTAGTGGTTATTCAACCTTTAGTTCATCAATTGCAACCAAAAACGATACACAAGACGTATCTATCGGTGCATTAAATGCAGCAACCAGTTCATACGCAATTAACGCAACTATTCAAGGACAACTTGCTGGTGTTGTTTCTTCTTCTACACAAGTTAAACCATTACTTCCTGGTGGAACTGTATCAAGTTCCGCACAATATCCTGGTTGGGTCACTGCGTCATCACAAATTGATGTACGTAATACTACAGGTATTGCAACAATTGCAACTACAGGATCAAACACATTTAATGGTACTCAAACCGTTACAGGTAGTTTATTTACTAGTGGGTCAAATAGTTTAGTAGGAAGCACTACGTTATCTGGTAGTTTAGTTGTCTCTGGTGCAGCAATTACCTCGACTCCAAATATTCAAATTTACGGAGATACAGAATTTACTGGATATGCAAAGTTTAACCCAGTCACCAGTAATATTGATACCTCAATTTCCGCATCCTACATTTATGTTAGTGGGTCAACCCAAGATTTATATTTCTCTCAAAATAGTGCTGGATATAATAACGTTACTCGTTTACGTTGGTTAGAAAGTAACCTCTACACGGGTCTATTAAAGGGTGGAATACTAACAACAACAACAGGATCTACCACGTTTAATATCAGTGCAGGTGAAGGTATTGTTGTAACTCTTAACGCATCAACAACCCAAGACCCATATCCAACAATTAAGTTGGTTCGATGGGACGCAAAAACCAACGTTCCTATTACGTTTTCGGGTTCAGCAAAGATTACCTACGTTGGATTAGATGTTGCAGGTAATGTTATACAACAAGTTGTTCCTTGGGGTAGTACCGACATCAATCAATTTGATACCCAAATCAATTTAGGTGTTATTTTACATTCAAGTGCATCAATATCAACAGGAGCATATAACGCTCCACAAATTTCATATGGAGCTCCGCAAAAGGCGGACGACTTCTTTAGATCATTTGGTCCACTAAAAGTTTCTGGTCACACCTTACAAGCAAGTGGTAGTAGCCCATCACTTAGTATTAAAAAGACCGCTGGTACATCATATCGTGAAGGGTCAAATTATGCAAATAATCCAAACCATCCCAACACGGTCACAGAAGAAAGTGATATTACAATATCTAAGATATATCGTTATTATATCTCAGGATCAACTCCTGTTATTGATACGGGTGCTAGTGGATCAGGATATCCCACTCTCGATAACCAAAACCGCGTTGATACAGCAACGGGGTTATTAACATCAATTGGTTTAAGTAATTGGTCTATTCAACGCGTATTCTGGGTTCCAGGGTCACCAACCAACGCGTTTATTGTCTATTATGGTAACACCGCATACAGCACACTACTCAATGCAGTTAACGCAATTAATACGGAACCATTCACGGAAGCACCAGATACGGCAGCTAATGCTGTATTCATCGGATACATCGTAATTCAAGGTGGTAGTAATCGTGACTTACTAAACGCGACGGATTGTACTATTATTCAAGCTGGATTGTTCCGTAACATTGCTGGTGTTGGATCGGGTGGAACACAACCAGTAGCAACCACGTTAGCAGGATTATCTGATGTCGGTATTAGTAGTCCAGCTATTGGTGACTTGTTGGTATATACTGGGGCAACGTGGAATAATACAAAGTCATTAAATGGTAGTTATTCACTTACTGGTAGTTTAGCAACAAATGATGGTATTACGGCAATAACAATTAATGCAACAGCAGTATCCGCATCACTTTCTGGTAGCGGTGCTGGAGTATTTGGCGTCAACTATAATACCTTATCAAATATTCCAGCAGGTATCGTCAGTAGTTCAACACAAGTTCAACCACTACTTCCTGGAGGAACAGTAAGTAGCTCAGCACAATATCCAGGATGGGTCACGAGTTCAGCACAAATTGATATTACCGCAACAACTGGATATTCTACCTTTAGTTCATCACTAGCCACCGTAGATGCTGGCCAAACCACTCGCATCGATAACTTGGCAAGTCAAACAAGTTCCTACGCAATCAACTCAACAATACAATCGCAACTTGCTGGTGTAGTATCAAGTTCCACACAAGTTAAACCACTTCTTCCTGATGGAACTGTTTCCTCATCAGCACAATACCCAGGATGGGTCACTGCATCATCACAAATAGATTATAATAATATTACTAACAAGTTAAGTGGTGTTGTAAGTAGTTCTGCACAAGTAGTACCATTACTTCCTGGTGGGACAGTATCAAGTTCTGGTCAAGTTAGTTTAACTGCCACCTCAGAATACTCTACATTTAGTTCATCAATTGCAACTAAAAATGATTTGCAAGATGTTTCTATCAACGCACTGAACGCAGCAACTGGTTCATATGCAATTAACGCAACAATACAAGGACAACTTGCTGGTGTCGTATCATCGTCGGCTCAAGTTAAACCATTACTTCCTGGTGGAACGGTATCATCATCTGGACAAGTAGACATCACAGCAACAACCAACTATTCAACATTTAGTTCCTCGTTGGCAACAGTTGATGCAGGACAAACTACTCGTATTGATAATCTAGCAAGTTTGACCAGTTCGTATGCAATTAACGCAACTATTCAAGGTCAACTTGCGGGAGTAGTTTCTTCTTCAACACAAGTTAAGCCACTTCTTCCTGGTGGAACAGTTAGTGCATCAAATCAAGTTGATATCACCGCAACTACGGGATACTCTACATTTAGTTCATCACTAGCAACAGTAGATGCAGGACAAACTACTCGTATTGACAACTTGGCGAGTTTGACCAGTTCGTATGCAATCAACGCAACAATACAAGGACAACTTGCTGGTGTTGTTTCTTCTTCAACACAAGTAAAACCATTACTTCCTGGTGGTACAGTAAGTGCTTCTGGTCAAGTAGACATTACAGCAACTACTGGATACTCTACATTTAGTTCATCACTAGCAACAGTAGATGCAGGACAAACTGCTCGTATTGATAATTTAGCAAGTCAAACAAGTTCCTACGCAATTAATGCAACTATTCAAGGGCAACTTGCTGGTGTTGTTTCTTCTTCAACACAAGTTAAGCCACTTCTTCCTGGTGGTACAGTAACCTCATCAGCACAATATCCTGGGTGGGTAACCGCATCAAGTCAAATTGACTATAATAGTATTCAAAATAAGTTAAGTGGGGTAGTATCGTCATCAACACAAATTGTTCCGCTATTACCAGCAGGAACTATTAGTGCGTCATCACAAGTGGCATTAAATGCTATTACTGGAGTTACTTTTAGTAATTCCTCATTCTATTTCCCAAATAATTTACGAGTTGAAGGAACATTAACCGCACAAGAAATTAATACAGAATATGTTTCTTCATCGATTATTTATGAATCTGGTTCTACCAAATTTGGTGATACAGCTGACGATGTAATGAGTGTTACTGGTTCTATTCGTGTCTTGGGTGGAAATATTAGTGGGTCGTTTATTGGATTGGTTTCTTCATCGGCACAAATAGACTATAACTCTATACAAAATAAATTATCCGGTGTTGTTTCTTCATCAACACAAGTTCAACCACTGCTTCCAGTTGGAACTGTTAGTAGTTCCGCACAATATCCAGGATGGGTAACTTCGTCAACACAAATTGTTTGGTCATCAGTAAACTACAACGGAGGTATCGTCAGTAGTTCGGCACAAGTAAAACCATTACTTCCTGATGGAACCGTATCAAGTTCAGCACAATATCCTGGTTGGGTCACCGCATCAAGTCAGGTAACAATTACTGGTATATCAGGATTGGGTGCTAACGTAGCGACATTCTTGGGAACACCAAGTTCTGCAAATTTAGCAACAGCAGTCACAGATGAAACAGGTACGGGTGCGTTAGTATTTGCAGGAAGTCCAACATTAACTGGTACGGCTACTGCAAATAACATTGTAATGTCTGGGTCGCAATTCTCAGGAATAGTATCAGGTAGTGGATTACAATATAGATTAGTGGTTCCAGTCGGAACTAACCAATACGCAACCTAATAAAAGTTGATATTTTATGGTAAAAAAGGCATCCAGACGGGTGCCTTTTTTCGTTTATTCCGGTATAAAATGATATTTATACGGGGGTGTATACACTTTAGTTTGAGTCTAATATGAGTTTATTAAAAGTCAATAATATCGAACTTGCTACATCTGGTAGTACTAACGTTACATTTAATGATGACGTTACATTCGGTGCCGCAGTTAATATTTCTTCGGGATCTATCACAGCAAGTTTCGCTATTGCAAACGCATCTATCGAAAAAGAAAAACTAACAAATGACGCCAGAGACTTCGTAAATATTCTTAATAAACCAGCAGGTCTTATCAGTAGTTCTGGTCAGTTCGTTAGTGCAATTTCTGGTTCCTCTTTAGAACTTGGTGGTATATTAGCAACGGGTAGTATTAGAACAACGAGTGTATTTAGTGGTAGTGGTGCACAACTATTTGGAATTCCAAACGCAGCATTAAATAATAGTTCTATTACAATCAACGGTGGTGCAGTTTCACTCGGTGGAACTAGAACGCTTACCACAAGTGATATTACAGAAGGAACAAATCAATATTATACTGACGCACGTGTAAAATCAAAATTAGATAGTGAAACCGTAGTCAGTAGTTCTGGTCAAATTAATTATCAAGCTGTAACGGGGCAACCTACAGTTAATACGTTTGGTGGAGATGGTAATCAATCGTTTACTATTGTAAATGGTATTTTTATTAGTGCATCTGGTGGTGCAGATGGTATTATTGTCACAAACGATTCAGGTAACCAACTATTACGTTTTAGAACTGTTGGTGGAACAGTTTCGTCCTCCGCACAAGTAACAGCAGCATTACCTGCTGGTGTAGTATCAAGTTCAACACAAGTTCAACCATTACTTCCTGGTGGAACAGTTAGTGCATCGGCACAATACCCAGGATGGGTGACCGCATCAAGTCAAATTGATTATAACTCAATTACAAACAAATTAAGTGGTGTTGTTTCTACATCAGCACAAGTTCAACCATTATTACCAGCAGATACAGTTTCCGCATCAGCACAAGTTAAAGCATTTTTACCAGATGGAACAGTAAGTGCATCGGCACAATATCCTGGATGGATTACTTCATCTACACAAGTAGTTCAATCATTACCTGGTGGAACTGTATCGGCATCGGCACAATACCCAGGATGGGTTACCGCATCATCACAAATAATTGTACAAAACACTACTGGTATTGGAGCTATAGCAACCACTGGATCAAATACCTTTATTGGTAATCAAATTATCTCAGGTTCTACAACAATTACTGGTGACTTAACAGTACAAGGAACCTCGTCTGTTACGTATGTTACCTCGTCGCAACTTAACGTAGGATCAAATACCATTACACTAAATACTACCGATGTACTTCGTTACGGTGGGTTAACAGTATTTGATTCTGCTTCTGCTGGACAATCTGGTTCACTTCTCTGGGACAGTGTAAATAATGTATGGTTATATGTCCACGCAGGAACCAGTAATACCAGTAGTATATTGATTACAGGTCCGGAAAATACTGGTGCGTTGGGTAGTGAACAGTTCTTAACACCTAATTTATTACCAAAGGCTGGACTAACTGGTGACCACATTGTAAATTCACAAATTAGTGATAACGGAACACAAGTGGGTATCGTTGGTGGGCTAAAAGTTACAGGATCCATCACATCGTCTCATATAGTTCCCGCAGTTACTGATACCTTTGATTTAGGTTCACCAACCTTAAAGTTTAGAGACTTGTATCTTTCTGGTTCAACGTTATATCTTGGCTCATTAGCAATTAGAGATAATGGTGGTGCGTTATCTATTGGACCATCTGGGTCAGCAATTGGAACCAATTCACCTGTATCGGGTGCATTTACAGGATCATTCCAAGGTAACGGTAGTCAATTAACTAATATCGCAAATGCAGCACTTCCTGGTGGTATAATTTCATCATCAACACAACTACCAGCAGGTACAGTATCCGCATCGTCACAATATCCTGGATGGGTCACCGCATCAAGTCAAATTGACTACAACTCAATCACCAATAAACTTTCTGGTGTTTTTAGCAGTTCAACACAAATTGCAAATAATTTACCAGCAGGTACAGTATCAAGTTCTGGTCAAATTAATGCAGGTGCAACAGCAAACTTTGCAACTGCAGTAGCAGCACAACTTGGTACAGTACACTCTGGTAGTTTTATGAGTACCGCAACTACTAATAACTTACCAGAAGGTGTCACTAATCTTTACTACACGGATGCACGAGTAAAAACCAAGATGAGTGGTGATGTTGTTCATTCTGGTAGTTTCCTTGGTACCGCAACCACTGATAATTTAACACAAGGATCAACTAACAAGTATTACGCAAATTCCTTAGTATTAAGTTATATTGACTCACTTTCAGTTCTCAGTAGTTCACAACAAGTTGTCAATAGATTACCAATTGGAACAGTATCAAGTTCAAATCAAATTTCAAACGTATTAGTTACTAGTGCAAGTTACGCAGCAACTGCAAGTTTAGCACTTGGGGTATCTGGGTCACTTGCGGTCAGTACTGATGGATTAAATGAAGGTAGCATAAATCTTTATTACACAGATGCACGAGTTAAGACCAAGTTAAATGCAGAAAATGTACATTCGGCAAGTTTCTTAGGAACGGCAACCACTACCAACTTAACAGAAGGTATTAACTTATATTTTACCAATCAACGTGCGAAGGATGCACTTCCTGGGGTAGTATCATCGTCAGCACAAGTACCAACACTTCTTCCTGGCGGAACGGTATCATCATCAGCACAATATCCTGGTTGGGTCACCGCATCAAGTCAAATTGACTATAACTCAATACAAAATAAATTATCTGGTGTTATATCTTCTTCTACGCAAGTCAAACCATTACTTCCTGATGGAACCGTCACATCATCAGCACAATATCCAGGATGGGTCACTAGTTCAACACAAGTTGTCTGGTCATCGGTTAACTACAACGCGGGTATCGTCAGTAGTTCTGGTCAAGTTCAACCACTATTACCTGGTGGAACAGTATCATCATCAGCACAATATCCTGGTTGGGTAACAAGTTCTGGTCAAATTGATTACAACTCAATTACTAATAAATTAAGTGGAGTTGTTTCATCATCCGCACAGACAGTTGCATTAATTGCATCACAAGATATCGCACCGGCAACAGTAAATGCAACAACGATAAACGCATCTATCGTAACAGCATCAAACTTAACTGCAAATCAAGCAGTATTTACAAATGGTAGTGATGGATTGGTCAGTAATGCAATTACCGGAACTGGTAATGTGGTAATGAGTGCAAGTCCAACGTTAACAGGAACATTTACGGCAGATAAATCAATTATGTCTGGTTCACAATTCTCGGGAATAGTATCAGGTAGTGGATTAGAGTATAGATTGGTGGTTCCTGTTGGAACTAATCAATACGCAACTTAATAAGAGGTTTTATTAAATATGGGTCTTAATGAACAAATTCTCGCTGGGGCAGCAGCACTAAAGCGTGAAAATATAATAATTCCAATAGAAACAGCAAGTGTTCAGTATACAGGGTCAATTGAAATGGGCCGTGTATTTGCTATTACTGCTGTGCAAGGTTCCAAAATCTGCCGTATAAGATTATATATGGATTCTGGTAGTCGTAATGACGGCACGGAATTAGCAAGACCATTTATTTCGCAAAGTATCCCATC
>Ga0315900_10004602_pt1 | contig 19366 bp, 15 predicted proteins | sample LakEriMetagenome_FD_203521 | JGI IMG/M metagenome (GOLD analysis project Ga0315900, IMG submission 203521) | Freshwater fungal communities from buoy surface, Lake Erie, Ohio, United States - Buoy 12 MA114 | ecosystem: Environmental > Aquatic > Freshwater > Lake > Lake biofilm | place: USA: Lake...
ACGGCAGCGGCACGAGCAGATCTGCAAGCAATAGTGTGAGGGCGGTCAGGTGACAGGGCATGCTTTAATACGGATGCCGAAATCATTTTATCCCTAATGCGTTATAAAGAGCACTTGCTTAAGGCAGCCAAAGAGTCAATCAAACATGTAGCTCTATGGAAGAACCTTCAGCATCAAACTACTCTTCACCTGTTATCGGTCCCGCGCTCGATTTGAGTTTTGTGTTTCCGTGCCTAAATGAGGAAAAAACTTTGGAGCTTTGCGTTCAGCAGGTAAAGAGCAGCCTCGCCGCCAAGGGCATCCGCCATGAGATTATTGTAGCGGACAACGGCAGCACGGACCGCTCCAGAGAGATTGCCGCTTCAATGGGTTGCCGGGTGGTCCCGGTCGCCCAGCGTGGATACGGAGCCGCGCTTCGCGCGGGAATCGAGGCCGGGCATGGATACTATGTGATGTTTGCTGACTCGGATGATACCTATTTGTATGAAGATGCCGCCCGTCTTTATGCAGCCGCCCACGAGCACAACGCGGACATGGCCATCGCCTCCCGGATGACGGGACAGATTGCGCCAGGGGCGATGCCGTTTTTGCATCGCTGGGCCGGGACGCCGGTGCTTACCTGGCTGATCAACCGCTTATTTAACGGTCGTCTATCGGACTGTAATTCGGGCTTCCGCTGCATCCGCAAAAGCTCCTATAAAAATTGGAAGATCAGATCCAACGGCATGGAGTTCGCCTCCGAACTACTAATTAAGGCGTTGAAATGTGGAGCTAAATCCGTGGAAATACGCTCAGGCCTGAGAAAAGGGCCGGAGGGGCGCGTAGCACATCTGCGCACCTGGCGGGACGGCATGAGGCACCTGCTGTTTATCTTCTCTGAAAAGCCGGGGCTGTTTGAGATGCTAGGGTTCACCACTCTGCTGCTCGCCACGATTCTGCAGATCACCGCCTTCATCACCGGGCCGATCAGCGTGGCAGGCATTTTTCATATCTTTGACATGCACAGTCAGGCGCTGCTGCTGCTTTCCGGCATATTCGGCGCGCAGTTTTATCTTTTTGGCTGCATGCTGTATCTCCAAAGCAACGACAAGCCGATGGGCCTAACCCGGAGACTGATTTATCTGGATGAAGGCGTGCTGTTTTTCACGCTATTGACAACTGTGACAGGATGCTTGGGACTGGTAAGTTATATCGGAACTCAGTGGTCGATATCAGGTTTCAGCAACTTGAATCTGGCCCACAACCTGCTATTCTGGTGTCATGTTTTGGCTCTGCTGGTTACATTTTGTGTTGGCCTCCTCGGTCTTCATGTCCTCAGAAAAGCGCAATCTTAAAAAAAACGCATTTTTTCAGAGCCTCAAATGGCTTGCAATGTTGCATCTAAAAAAGAAAACGCACAAGTATAAATTATTAACTTAAGATATTTAATTGAGTACTTTTGCCTCAACTTCGCAACAAAAAGCGATTTTAAACCTAAGATAGGTTAACCCTCTTCGGACACCGAATACCCTAGACGTTGTAAATTGTTTTCGCTAAAGACTTAGTCCCACGAATTTTTACTTTATACGAGTTTTATTTCAGATTCCGTATTTTTCAATTCTCCTAATCCTCTTCTGTGCAAAGCTCGATAACAGGCCCTTGGTTTAAGATGGTTGTCCGTGCTGGACGCGATGTGGTTATGTTTTTCGGAGCTTATCTTCTGGCCAACTACGCGCGTTTCTCCATCCTGTGGCGAATTGATGACTATGCGCCAGCTATCACAGCGGGAGCGGTGAGCTTGGTCTCAATCATTTACATTTTAGGCCTTTATTCGGTGGAGTCCCATCGACGGTCGTCCTTCTGGACTCACGCGATCCTGCTGGTCTTCGCATTCGCGCTGGCGCTGGTGGTGATCACCCTAGTGGGATACTTGCACTTTGACCTGCGCATCGGGCGCGGCTTCATGGCTATAGGCTGCCTGTTTTCGCTACCACTGCTTCTGGTGAACCACTGGCTGTTGTATCACAAGCACCGCATTGCTCCGGATCGCGTGGCTTTCGTGGCGGAGACGGAGGCGGAGATGCAGGAATACCTGCGCATGCGTCAGTTTTGCCCACCCGGCGTACATTTAGTGGGGCGGATTTGCATCGAACGCGATGACGATTCGGAAAACGAGTATCTCGGCAGACTGCGCAACACTCGTAAGCTCATCCGCCAGCACCGACTGGACCGCATCGTGTTTCTGGAGCAACGATTGAATGATGAGAAAGTACTCCATGAGCTCCGCATGCTGCGCTATCTCGGAATTCATTGCAGCAGCGTGATCTCCCTGTGTGAAAAACACCTGCATTATGTGCCGCTGCATCTGGTGACGATGCATTGGCTTGTAAATTCGGAGCTCTCCTCGCGTAATCTTTACTTCAGCAAGTTGAAGCGGTTATTCGATGTGATCACCTCGCTTTTGCTGCTGGTCGTGCTGACACCGTTCCTCCTGCTGGGGATGTGTATTGTGCGGCTTTTCTCACCTGAAGGGCCGGTGTTCTTCCGCCAGGAGCGTGTGGGCCGCTTTGGAAGGCGCTTTCAGATCTACAAGCTGCGGAGCATGCGCACGGACGCTGAAAAAGGCGGAGCAGTGTGGTCGTCCGTGTCGAAAGATCCGCGTGTCTTCCCCGGGGGAGCCTTCATGCGGAAATACCGCATTGACGAGATTCCACAGTTGCTGAATGTGCTGCGTGGAGAGATGTCATTCGTTGGACCACGACCAGAGCGGCCGGAGTTTGTCTCCAAGCTTGCTCGAATTCTACCCTACTACCAGGAGCGGCACATGATTCAGCCGGGACTCACTGGTTGGGCGCAGGTATGCTACCCTTATGGCTCATCCATTGAGGACGCCAAGTGCAAGCTTGAGTACGATCTGTACTACTTGAAGCATGCTGGTGTGTTGTTCGATATCCTTATCCTCTTGGACACGGTGCGAGTGGTGCTGGGAGGCGGGCTGAAGAACACCCGCAAATGCCGCTACACGGCCGCCGTGCCTGCGGAACTCGAGAGTGGCAACACACAGCGTCTGGTCGCGGCCGCTGAACCTAGGATGACACAAGCGGCATGATGAAGAGATGGTTCAACTGATTAGCCGGTTGCCAACCACACTGGGGATTGCCCCCTGTTCCACTCTCAACGCATCAGTGTCAGGTATGCTTGCGCACAGTTTTCCCAGGAATAATACAGCGCCTTTTGATGCAATTCCCGCTCATCCGGCGGGTCGTCCAAGGCTTCAGTGAGCACCATGGCGTATGCGGCGGGATCCCGTGAAGGCACAAGAAAACGGCGGGACATGAGTGGCTCAATGATCTCTGCGATGCCGCCGACAGCCGTGCTGACCATGGGACGCCCGCAGGAAACGGCTTCCAGCACCACGTTTGGCACGCCCTCGTTGTGACTGCTGAGGCACACCACATTGGCCGCCTGCATCCATCGCGCAACTGCTTGCGGTGGCTGGCGACCAACAAATAGCAGACGGTCTGCGACACCAAGTTCTGCGGCACGTTGCTTCAACGACTGCTCCAAAGGACCGCTGCCGATCAAGGCCAGCGTGAGATCAGCCCTGCGTTGATGCACGAGAGCGAAAGCCTCCAGCAGCAGATCAATGCCTTTAACGGGCAAAAAATTGCCCACAAAGAGCACGAGGCGACCATGGACGGGAATTGGCAACTGAAGCCGCTCCCGCGCCGTCTGACGTGGAGCGGGGTGAAAGATGTCGGGATGCACACCATTGTAGATGGTATGCACCTTGTCGGCATCTGCGCCTGCGGCGGTGAGACGGTTCTGTAAATCCTGGCTGCGGGTGACAATGCCCCTGGCCCGGCCGCACAGCTCTAAGATGGCGCGCCGACGCATGGGCAGGCTTAAATATTGATGAACATCCGACCCCTGCGCCACGGCCACCAGCGGCACCTGAGGAAAGCACGCTGCCGCCGCACAGGCGTCCGGGAATAGCCAAGGGGCCAGAATCACTTCTGGCTGAAAACCGCCCAAGGCTGCTTTTTTCGCCTTTGCCAGGCAAAAAGCAAACAAGCGGTGATTCCAACCTCCGAACTTCGGCAGATACGCGGCCTTGTGATAGCTCGGAGACAAGACCTCATCTCCAGGCCGCGGGCGAAGGAGCGGTGCCGGGCCTGGCAAGCCAAGCGCAGGACGGAAGGCTAGCGCGCGAATGTCCAGCCCCGGCTCTTGCTGCCGCAACGCATGCAGTAACGTCACATTGTCCAGCCCGCGCCAAGGTTCGCGCTGGTCCGGAAAGAGGTTTGAAACAAAGAGCAGCTTCATGCACAAGAGGAACCGTTGATTCAACACTGCAACACGGGCGGCGGCTGGTAAACATAGTCACGCCAGTCACCCGCATCACCAACGTGGCCATCTTCGGCAGCGTGCAAGATATTTACCATCTCCCGTGCGCTGACGTAGTGCAGACGCATCCCCTGGTTCAGTGCGAACTCCTGGATCTGAGCATGAAAACGCGCACGCGCCGGACCGAGGTTTGAAGGATGCCCATGCTCCGGCGCTCCATGGGTATGAAGTTTCACAAAGCACCATTCTTCCGCACCCTGAACGGAGATCCTACAGTTAATCCACTGCCTCATGCGGTGCAGCGTGGGCGGGTTCTGTGGACCGAGGTCGGCATTTTCCACACGCGGCATGATGCCCCATTTGCGGCGCTGAAAATCTAACTTCAGCGGCCCCTGCACCAGCAGCAGGTGCGAAGGGTCATCACGCAGGGCGCGTGTGCCATCCGCGCCTGCGGTGACTCTCATCCCACGATGATGCGAACAGCCTTCGGGCGTGGATTTAGCATAATAAAGTTGATTCACTACAGGAGTCTGAGTGCGATGCGGCGCTGAAGGCATGGTGAGGTCAGCATAGCAACCAGCCTGTTTCAGCAGTCGTAGTTCATCACGCACGCCGCAGCCCCGACCTGCGGGATCGGAGTCGTCAAGCGCCCAGTTGCCATGGATGAACCCAAAAACCGGTTTCTTTGCCCCTCCAAGCAGGCCATGCGAGCGCAGTTCAGAAACGCCCTGCGCAAGCGAGCGCACGAGATTCTCCGGTGTGTCATTGTGGTGATGTAGATGCACCTCAACCTCATTGCGCGTGCGACGGCATAAATCCGCCAGCGAGGCGATCACGTCTGGATCATATTGCTCGATGGGATAAAAAAACGTGTGTCTGGCGCTTTGGCCGTCATGATCACAGGTGGACTGAATGAGTTCAGGCAGCCGAGCGTGCCACTCAGACATACGACGCATAGCGCCAGCCTTGTCCGTGTGGTGAAAGGGTTCAAAGTGATCGCATACAGCCACCATCACGTCTGTGATGGGCACCCTGCGGCGCCGGAGGGAATCCTTCAGCCAGGGCAGCAGCCAGCGGTCCATTGCTTTGATCATGATGCGTGTGATTATGCGTTCATTTCAGGCTCTGCGCGTTCGCTTCCAGGCAGTCTTCTGCCCGCCACGAAGCCAGCGCAGACAGCCCAGCAGCAGGGCAGCGTTCATCGTGGCAAAATAGGCGCACACCGAGGCTAGGCGTCCGGCAGGGCCGGGCAGTCGAACGGAAAGAAAACCTGCCGCCGTCAGCGCCGGGAGGCAAAGTCCTGCCAGACCCACGAGCAGCGAACCTGCAGCCCCCTGCGCCAGGAGCACGAGGATTGCCAGCACTGCGGCGAGCATGAAAAAGGGGGCCACCCAGCGCAGCACTTTGTGGGAAAAGAACACCCAAGCCGCCAGACCGCGCGTCGGATTCAGCAGCGGCAGGCAACGCACGAGAATTTGGTAATCCCCAGCTCCAATGCGGACTCTACGGCCAAACTCATCCGCCAGCGCAGGCGGTAGATCCTCATAAGCCAGCGCTTTTGGCTCAAAAACCACACGCCAGCCGTTCATGAGCAGGCGCAACGGTATATACAGATCCTCAACCACAATCTCCGGCGGGCAGCCTGTCCACAAGTCACGCCGCAGGGCGTAGTTGGCACCATTGGCCCCCAGCAACACACCGCGACCACCCTCCTGCTGCTTTAACCACGTTTCCAGCCGCCAGTAGATGCCCTCGGACTGAGTGTGCGCCTCCCCTGCCCGCGTGCGGAAGCAGAGCTTCCCGCAGACACAAGCAACCTTGGGATCCTGAAAACGCTCCACCAGCCGCCGTAGCGTGTCATGAGCGAAGTCCACATTCGCATCACTCAGCACCAGAATTTCACCTTTGGCTTGCGCGCACACCTCATTGAGCACACGCACCTTCCCACGCCGCTCAGTGAAGTGCCTCACTTGCACCCGTGCATCCGCACCAGCAGCCGCAGCCGCCAGTCGCTCGCTGCCATCATCAGACCCATCGGATGCGATGATGATCTCCAGCTTCTCTGCCGGATACTCACACTCCAGCAAGTTGGTAACTCGCCTGCCGATGCAGACCGCCTCATTATAGCCCACAACAATGACGGAGATGGTAGGCAGTGTCTCCACATTCTGTGCTGGCGGTGCGGGCAGCAGCGGGCGGCGGCGGCCAAGAAAACGCCACCACAGCGGGTAAAGCAGGTAACAGTGCAGCACAGCGGCGACACCTGCGAACAGGATAATCCACGCGGCAAGGGTCATGTCGTGCGAGGCTGCTGCATAAGTCCCTGACAGGCACTTTCAAAAATCTGCGCCGCAGCCGCCCATGAGCAGGGCCGTGCCACCTCCTCAAGCGCATGCCGCGCCAATTCCGCTCCGAACGCCGGGGTGCGCAGCACCCTCAGCACCTGAGCAGCCATATCCTCCTCGCTGTCCGCCAGCAGAACATGCCTGCCATCCTCTACGCCCAAGCCTTCCGCGCCGATCCGTGTGGATACCACCGGCACCTCGGCGGCCATGGCCTCATAAATTTTCAATCGTGTCCCGCCACCAATCCGCAGCGGCACCACGATCACATCAGCGCCACGCAGAAAGGGCCGAACATCCGGCACCGTCCCGGTCACCTCGATGTTTCGACCACTTGTAGCCAGCGCCAAGATCTCAGCCGGAGGCTCGCGCCCCACCACGACAAATCTGGCCTGCGTCATCTCCCTCTCCACCAGCGGCCACACCGCCTCGACAAACCATCGCACACCTTCCATATTCGCATACCAGTCCATAGACCCGATGAACACCACCGTCGGCACTTCAAACTTGGTCCTCGGCACTGACTGGAAGTAGTCCAGATCCACGCCCGTGGGCACCACACCCGCGACATTGTTCAGTTGCATCTGTGTTTTAAAAATCCGCGCATCCTCCTCGGACACCGCCAGAACACCATCGAATCGGCTGCTCGCCTCACGCTCAAAGCGAAGCATGCGATTAAACTGTGTCCGATAGTACTGCGCCGCAACGCCCTTCTTGCCTTCGGCCCTGCGTCGCCAGATCATTGATTCCACATTGTGCTGAAACAGCACCCACGGGCACACGCTCGTCGCCTTAAGATCCCAAGGCAGACTGGCCGCGGGAAACAGAAAATCTCCCACAACAACGTCAAAACGCTCCCCCTTGAGTTTTGCACTCAGCAGTTTCCGAAACCGCGCTGACTTGAAGCGCGCCACCGCATACGGCAGCGGCGACCCCACATTGGCCAGCGCCCCCGCTAGGAACTTCCACCTAGCGAGTTGCAGCGACACCTTGGGTTCATGCGCCCACATCGCGTGCGTCGAATACTCCCCGGCCTGCTGTGCTGCCCTCACCTGCCCTTCATCACCCGTCATGCCCATGAACGTGACCTCATGCAGCCGGTGCAGGTGGCGCAGCAGATGAAAGGTGCGAAGATCCCCGCCTCGTGTAAGCGGGTGCAGCGGGCTGGTCTTGATCCAAAGGATATGCATCGTCAGAAAACCACAAAATCTGTTGAGAAAAGCTCCCAGTAATAAAGCACGACCCGAAGAACCATGTACATCATCACAAGGTCAACCACACCAATGCGGTCCCACTTCAGTTTGATGGCACCGTGCTCGTCTGGCTCGGGATCCTCGCCATTCGCCGCAGGGGGGCGGGCAACGGCAACAATACGTGCGTCTTTGTGGACAGCAGCCGTGGCCACTTTTGCCTCGATGGGAGCGGTGCCCGCAGCCGTAAATGGCAGGGCAAGACCGGGGGCGGCAGGCAGATGCCCCCCCCCTTCTCCTTCACTAATGGTTTCCGGCGGCCGAAAACGGCGATGAAACGCCGATAAAACCCCCGTGAGTAGAAAATAGTCCATGTGATAAGCACGATCCACAACCCAGCAGGAGATGGCAGTGGTGATGACCAGGGCGTATAAAGTGCGTTGGACACGCCTAGCCACTCCGTCGGGTTCGGTGCCGGCCTGTATCAGCAGGCGGGCTCCTGCGTAGAATATGCCAGCGAACAGCATTAGCCCAATGTATCCCAGATCCGCGCCATGACGGACATAGGAGCCGTGTGTTGCGATGGGGATGTTGATTGTTCGATGAATCTTTGGCACCCGCACAGCCACATAGCCATGGAATGCCTTAAGCCCCTCCCCGGTGCCTGTGGACTCCATGCTTGCCTTGGCCTGCTGCCAGACAATCATGCGCCCTTGGATGCCTTCGTCACTCTTTGACAAGGTGTCCATGCGTGGCAGACTTTTCATGACGGCAAGGCCCACAGCGTAAAAAGCCACCAGAACAACAATCTGCAGCCAGATGGGGCGCTTAAATAGCATCAGCATTGTTAGGCCGCCAGCACAGGCCAGAAACGCCCCTTTGGACTGTGTGAGGAAGACACAATGCGCCGCCAAAGCGATGAGAACCAGTCCGATGAAGCGATTCTTCGACCCGGACATTAAGAACCAAGCAACTCCGGCAGGAATCAGGGTCATAACGCCGTGTCCCAAGGCGTTGGGATTGCGAAAAACCCAGGTGTTAAGCGTCAGGCGGTCGTGAAAGATGGCTGTCAACTCCGCAGAACCAGAGACTAACTCGACCCCCCAAAAGGAGGAAACAGCCAGCAGCGCCAGAGTGGCCAGACAGCCAAGCCACCAGTTGATGTAGGTCTCGATGCGTTTCCAGTTCGTAAGAGCCAACGCCGTTACCGTGTGGAAGCAGAAGTAGGTGAACACTTCCTTGGCCGCGTCCATATGGGTCTCTGTAGCATAAATAGCCCATAGGCAGTAGGCCGCCACCAGCCAGTCAACGGGCGTGGCGAAAACCTTGGCGAATGAGAAGCCATTCGCACGCCTAACTGTGGCCACAATGCCAGCATACATCAGATACTTCACCAAACTGAAGCCGCTGATCAGGGCAATGATGTCCTGCGGCCGGACAAACCACAGGACCAACAGGAGGCAGGCGCAGATGAAGTCCAATCAATAATTCCCCGTTATATTCCTAGCGTTTCCTCGCCAATTCATCGTAAACAGAAGCATAGTTAGAGGCGGTTTGGGTCAGCGTAAATTCACGCTCAACGATCTCATGTGCATGCTGCCCCATCCGCTTCAGATTGCTAGGACGTGAAAGCAGACGCTCGAGGGCCGCAGCCACCTCACCCGCATCATCCATCGGCACGGCGCTGCCATTGACGCCTTCCACGATCAACTCCTCTGATCCACAGGCGTTGTGCATAAGCACAGGCACACCGCAGCTCATGGCCTCCAAGGAGACGTTCGACATGCCTTCGGAGGTCGATGGCAGGACGAGCAGGTCTAGCGCATTGTAAACTGTGGTCATGTCGTCGCGGTGACCGAGCCAGGAGACACGACTGGCAAACGGGTGGCTGATCGCCAGCGCCTTTGTCTCCTTCTCACATGTGCCTCCCGCGCCCGCGAGGACGAGGTTAACATCAGGGAATATCGCTCCAATCTTCTCGAACGCTTCTAGCAATAAGCCATGGCGCTTTTCGGGAACACAGCGAGCCACCATTCCGATACTGAGTCCCTCGGTCTTGATTCCGAGTTTTGCCCGGCACTCAGCTTTCTCCAGCAAGTTAAACTTCAATGTATCCACACCATTTCGTATCACCCGGAGGTCCACCCGGTCACCGAGACCTAGGCCGACCATTTCGCGCAACTGCCCCTTGGACACGGTATGAACAATGTCACAGCGTGCATAAAAAGCTTTCCGCAGGTTTAGGCGCCATGGAGAACGCTCCCACTCATAAAGCAAGGCATGCTCTCCGTGTAAGAGAGGAATGGGGCCGCCACCCAGCGCCAGAATCGAGTAAATCAACGCGTTCCAGTTGTGCGAATGCACGACGTCAGGCCGCATCTCGCTCACAAGCAGCCGGAGGCGCCAAGCACATTTAAAGTCCAGACCATGGTCCTTTTGCAACTCCAGTACCTGCGTGTCATTAGGAAGCCTAGACTTGAAATCATCCGCTACGGTCAGGGCACAAATGCTTACTGAGAATTCAGGCCGAGGTAAAAGCCATGCCATTTGAGCAATCATGTTTTCCATGCCACCCGGACGGTAGGAGTGGAGAACATGTAGAACCCTGATTCCCATGATAAAAAGAAGCAGTTTAGAGATTAAGTTTACCCCACATCAGCACTCTTCGAATTGCTGTAGTAGGTCGGCTCGTAGTATCTCGAGTAGTAACTGCCGTAATAGTATTGATTCTCCAGGTGTTTCAAATCCACACAGTTCAACACAAAACCATAAACCGGAGTAGATGACTGATGCAGGATTTCTGATGCCGTAGCCACATCCCGCTGAGTGGTCTGGTCCGCCCGGATCACAAAAATCACCCCATCCACAACTTTGCTGATAAGAAGGGAGTCTGCGATCCCAAGAAGAGGCGGACTATCTACAATAATCCGGTCAAAGTTCAGCCGGAGATTCTCTATGAGATCCTTCAAACATTTACTCAAAATCAGATCATGAACTCCGGTTCCTTCCATGCCACGCGATAGAATTTTTAAGTTTTTCAAACTTGCGGATTGCACAGCATCCTCCCACTTAAGCCTTTGACTGAGAATCTCCAGCATACCTGCATGCTGACGGTCGAGATCAAAAAGCTTGTGCAGGCTGCCGCGGCGCAAATCACAGTCAACCAGCAAAACATTTTCCCCAGCATCAGCAAAGGCTTTGGCCAAGTGAGCTGAGACGGTGCTCTTGCCGTCGTTCGGGCGGGCGCTGGTCACCATGATCACCTGCTTTTTGTTCTCTGCAGGGGCATAGAATGGAAGCGAGCAAGTGATGATTCGGAAGGATTCCTTGGCGTGCGTTACAATATTGGTGTCCGAATTCTCGCCATCCTTCAGTTGCTTTATTAATCGCTGGTCTTCGATTTCCAACAACGGAACGATTCCACAGGCAGGATACCCACAGTGCTTTTCCGCCTCTCCCACAAAGGATGAGGTAAACCGCAGCCGCTCTGTAATCACCGGCACGCCCATCCCCATGCTCAACGACAATGCTAAAGTGTAGATCAAGAGCTTTTTTTTGTTGGGTGATACAGGAATGTCATCGTGTAAATCTGTGAAACCTTTGAATTGGAAGTCAACCTGTACCTCGGGACCGGTGTAATCCATGGCGTTGATGCGGGCTTTCATCGCTACATATGCCTGCTCCCATGCCAGACGCCCGCTTGACTGAAGCCGGAAGTCACGACGATAGTCATCGTAGCCAGCGATCAACTTGCGATATTCTGGCAGCTGCTCTTGGAGTTGCGCCAGTTGCTGCCTGATGTGTTGTTTTTCCAACTGAAAGGCGGCGATCTCGGTCTTCCACTCACCATCTAAGGCAAAGGTTAGTTTATCAATCTCCTTCTGCAACTCGCGCATTTTTTCATGGCCTGGCAACAAAGTTCCGGAAAGACGTTGATATTCGCTCTGAGCTTGGCGCAATTTCTGGTCGACATCCTCCCATGCATCGGATCTTTTGGCGTTTTCCGGCAGCACAATGGTAGTTGCCGCCTGGGGCCCAGAAGCCACGACGGCGGGCGGCGCGACCGATTCTCCGGTAGCCCCTGAGACGACATTGGATGGCGCGTTTTTGATCAGGAACGGGTCGGGCTCAGCCCTACGCTGTACGATTGTTCCCACCTGCAGCGGTGTGGAGCGGTATTTTCGCATCAGCGCCAGTTTCTCAACGCTGGTGGGCGCGGTGTCCTCGATAAACTTTTCCATATCCTCCATAGCATCAAGTTGGGAGCGGTAGGTTAGCATCTGGGTCGGGAGCTGCTCCAGCTTATTGTTGGCCACGAAATTCTCCAGAATCTGATTCTCAGACTCGAAGCGTCGGTCTCTGTCACTTTCAGCCTTCAGGTTCTCACGAATCCGATCCATTTCTTTGGTGAAGCCCTGAACCAGCACATCACGATGTTTGATACGTGACTCGGTCAGATAGTCATGGTACTCAAGCAGCATTGCCTGCGGCCAGAGTTTAGCCAGCCGTGGTTCGTATACCCAAACCTCGATCTCCAGATGCTTGGCTATCGTGTAGGTTATCTTCACCTTAGAGATGAAACGGGTCCATATAGATCCCACCTCGGTTATATTCTTCACAAGACCCAAGCGGATAGCAGTGCGCTCGGCCAGCCAACGGGACTGCAGACCGCTGACAACCTGGACATGAATATTGTCCCACCGGCTAGTACCGCGGGCGTCGGAGATTTCGGACTTGATTGGCAGGTCAACATAGTTCCACTCTACCGTGCTCTTGGAGTAGTAAGAAGGCTTTCCATAAACAAAGTAGGCCAAGGCAAGAACACACCCCAAAACTCCACAGAAAAACGCTAGTTTCCAGTATTTTACATATCTTGATAGAAAATAAATAACATCCTGAAGGGTGTTTATTTTCTTGAAACTTTTTGTCATTTATTTTGGGGTATTAAGATCAGAGTCCAAATAATTTCTTAGGCACAACAATACAATCTCCTTCAAATACAGTAGGATCATTCGCCTCGCCTGTCTCAACCGCTTCAAAATTTACTTCGATACGCATGACACCCATTGGGCCGTGGCGCAGGATGTAAGCTTTGCGCTTGTTTGCGAAAGGCTTAAAACCACCCGCCTCAACAATCGCTTGGTATGCGGAAACAGGAGTATGCCCTAGAGGCCGAACTGTTACACGCCCGGTCTGCGCAATTTCCCCGCTCATGCGGAGGGTGAGCCCTCCGGCGTCCGTCGCCTCGCCACGCGTGCCCGGATCAACAATCACCGTTGCAAGCCGCAACTGGTTAGCCTGCAACTCCCGCTTGATGCGAGCCTCAGCCTCGGTGAGCGTCAAGCCCTGCACGCCAATACGCCCCACCTTCGGCATGATAATATCCCCGCTGGGCCTGATGGTAAAAGTCCCATTGAAGGTGCTGTCTTCTAGAACAAATACGTCGATCAAGTCGCCCGCCTGGATGCGGTAGCCGCCAGCCGTAGGAGCGATTCGTGGGGCAGGGAGCGTAGCGGCAATTCCAGCGCTACCACGACTCACATCATGGGTGCATGAAACACCGGAAAGCAAAAGTCCGAAGGCACTGAGCGCCTTCCATCTTTTTACCAAAACGCATATTTTAGAAGCGTTTTGCGATGCCAATGTACAAATAGTGTTCGGTGTAATTAAAGGGTTTCCCATGGACGTCCTCATGTTGGTAAAATACCTGTGACTGTATATTTTCAGTCAACGTGTACATCAAGCCCAATCGTTCGGTCCAACGGTCCCAAATCATGTTGTTGGGTTCGAATTCTACCTCTTCCCATCCAGCCGAGGCAAGCGCCGTCAAACGCTGGGTGATGCGAGTGTTCAACACCACACCCGAATACTTAACAATGTAGTCATTTTCTATTGGAGACTGAAAATTCCGGTGTGATACTCCAACGAAACCTGAAATTGTGGAGCGCAGCCCCAAGTCGTGGGTGATACGATATTCCATATAATTTTCTTCGCCGGGGACGCTTCGAATTGGAGTGAAAACACGACGCCCAGCCTCACCACCGTGCAGGGTGCGCGGACTCAGACGTTGCTGGAATCCGACCAAGCCCAGCCAGCCCTTGTCACCGCCTCCGGCACCTGAATGCCAGAAATAGCCGCCCTCGGTGTAAACTCTGAGGCTGGCAGAGATCTGCTTTCTAACACCTGCGACTGCCCAGTTTAAAAACGTGTTGAAAGGCTCGTTACCAATAAAGTTATAGCCGGTATAGGTGGTGAGAAACTGGTCCCCAGTCTGCAAATAGGCACCGCCACGAATGCTGGCGGCGGCGAGTTTATCTCGGAAATCCTTATCCCAAAAGTCGATACGATCAAAATAGAACATGCTTTGGGTGTGGTAGCCATGGTTACCGTAAGCGCGGAAGCCAGCCATATTGAAGAAGCCGCCAAGTCCATCCCAACCCGCATTATTAATTCCCACCCGCTGCAAAGGGTCATAGTTAGTCAGATCCGCTGCATAGCCCGCTTGGTAGCGGCCAACACGGTCGACAGGCGAAAGATCGCCAATCAATTGAGATCCTAATTGAACATCTAATACATGCCATTGGTTCAAGAATGGACTGAATGAATCATATAATGCGAGTTTCCAATTGCCAAGCTCTTTAGTCCAGGCAACCTCAAACAACGACAAAGGCTGAAACTGTGGTTGAAACAGCCCAATGAATGGCCCCGGCAACCCCCAGCCAACCTTACCGGTGCTCGGAAGCCAGTAGATCATGGGCTGGAGACTTATGGATATAGAATCCCCAAGGGCCATCGTTGCTCGGAAATTTAGCCAAAGAATCTGTGCCCAACGGTCATCCGGCGGAAACTCGTTAAGAGGGGCGTAATCGCCATTGATATCATTATACATTGCGCCATATCCCGCAACAATGTTGTCTAGAAGTATGGGACCTAAAAGAATGCTCAGGCCGTTGTTATGACCAGGATGCGTTGTCCCCCAACCCAGTCCGACACCCGGGAGCGCCATGCCCTGAATACCCAAACGACTAGCGAAGGAGAAATCCCCTGCAATATTGCGACTACTCCAACCGGCATAATCATTTAGTTTACGCACAGTAGCACCGGCACTTGAAAATGCCCGCCCGAAGTCCTCTACAACATCTCCAATATTAAGATCCCCATAAACTTTTTTCTGAGGAACATATTCATAGTTCCCGTAAGGACGAACGACATCATTCGCCAACGCATGATTGGAGGGTGCATCACCCAGAGCTTGAGCAGTGAGATTATTTCTGCCAGCAGCGAGCAAAGTCAAAAAGACAACCAGAAATTGGAATTGTCTCCCTGTCACAACTGTTGATTGTTCCCTCACAGAGAGTAAAAGTATTGTTTGAAAAATGAGCCAACACCTACTTTGAATTTGAGGCGAGCAATGGCCCCGAAAATTTGCGATTCCCGCCAACATTTACAATGAAGGAAAAGACTCCGTAGAAAAATCCGGCCAGCAAAGGCAAGCATAGAAATAATATAGTCCATATTATTTTCCATAATAATCCAAGCCGAACGTCAGAGAGCAAATCCGTCAACAGAACGATCATGATAACCACCCAAGCAGCGAGAGCTACAATCAAGACCAGCAATGAGATATTCTGGGGATCCATGGTCATGGCATTTTGAAAGAAGTTCATTGCGCCGAAGCAGACTAAGAATTAAAAGATAGTTCTACACTGTTAAATCAAAGTCTTTTCCAAACAATCGGATTGTCAGTGTAAGGCTTGCTACGAGGATGAGGCCAGACGGAGAACATCATGGCATCCCAGCAGGCTTTGTCGCCAAACAATTTATCAACCGTGGGATTCATATTGTTGTTATCAAGCAGGAGAGTCAACATCATCACTGTACCTGAATCACCACAGGAAACCCCTTCCACATAGACGTGCTTTGGTGGCAGGGAGGTGGCGGCAGGCCACTGCACACGGCGACGTCCGGGATCGGAAGAATCAAGTAGGAGCGTCTGGCGTCCGGGATCTAGCCAGACCAGCATGCGACCACTACGAGCCTGCTCGTCAGCGAACGTCTTGAACTTTCCGCGACGATGGCCTAGGTTCACAGGGCGAAGATCGAGTATGGCGGATGTTTTGTAATATGTAAATTTTAGGTCCGGTGAACCAGTGGTCTGCAGGCCTGTATTGTGTTCCACTGAAAGATCTACGCGACAGAGCTCATGTGTCCCCACGATCAATCCAGGTGGATTTCTTTTGAGCTCGGGTCTTGCATCCCGGTCTCCAATATCGAGATTTCCGTCATAATTAATGTCTGCAGCAATGGAAACTCGACCGAGTGAACGATCTTGAACAGGGAAATAACCCAATCCAAAACCAAATCCAGCTCCACCGAATGGATAACCGGCACCAAACCATGCGTAGACATTCATCGCGCTGGCAACTGTGGCTACCAAACCAACAAATAACTTTAGTCGACTGAGTTTAATCTTCATAAAAGAAATTTATGACAAGGTGTTTAGATGACGAGGTAACCCAATTGGCGAGTTGACCCACTAGTACAAGATGACATACGCCAGAAGGATATCAACGCAAATAATCAGCGTTTTTTTGATGTGTATTGAGTCGGTCAATCGTATTGTTATTCCATTTTTCAATTTTATTGTATTTTACACACAAGCTCGAACATTAGGAGCTTTCGATAAAAACGTTGAGAAAGCTAGGCAGTGTTTTAAAACCCCTGATGCTTGCATTTGAGGCGAGGAGAGCGACGAGGCGGAGCTGATGAAAACACAACGATTCGCATGGTGGGGGCCGCTCAAGCAGCGGCTCAAAAAAATGGTGTCTGGAACAAGGGCGGACGTCCGCCGACGGATTTAGGCGTCCTCATTGAGGCACTGTTTTACCGGTTGAGAGTCGATGGCCCCTGGCGCGACTTGGATGGCGGCTTTGGACCGTGGCAGACCATTTATGGCTGGTATCGGCGACTGGCACGCAGCGGCATGTGGGCGCGGCTGCTGGAGAGAGTGGCGAAAAAGTCGCGCAATAAAAAGCGACTGGTGGATGGTTCACACGTCAAAGTGCACCAATACGCGGCCAATCCTGCAGGAGGTGCCCAAGCGCAGGCGATGGGCAAGACACGGGGCGGGCGCAACACCAAGATCATGGCCGCCACGGACGGCAACGGGCTGCCCATGAGGTTGGAACTTGTCTCTGGGCAAGCCTATGAGGGCAACCACGTCATCAGCCTGTTGGGCAACCCACGCGGACTCACCGTGGTGGGCGACAAGGGCTTTGATAGCGACAAGCTGCGCAAAGAACTCGAAGCCCTTGGGGCCAAGCATTGCTTTCCAAGCAAATCCAACCGCAAGAAGAAGCGCAAGCTCAACAAGCGGCTCTACCGCCAGCGCTATCGCGTGGAGAACTTTTTCTGCCGACTGAAGCGATGGGCCTGCGCCAACACGAGGCGTGACAAACTGGCCTCGCACTACCTCTCCCTCATCCAGTTCGCTTCAGTGATTGACTGGCTAACTCATGGCTATTGAGGTTTTAAGACACTGCCTAGAGACTTCCCGACAAATCGGGCACCTTATCTTAATTTGACATCGTTACAACTTTTGTGTCGGCAGGCGTTTCTAAGGTCTTGCTTCTGAAATCATATATCACTTTACAGCCGTCTTGCTTTCAGCGTGCATGCCAGTCGGTGACAGACAGCCGGTAGATAGGCACAGGTTGAGGTGGAAGCTGCGACAATGGCAAGTTGTGCAAACCACTCGAAGAACTCGGGATCGAGCATATGTTCCCAGTGCAGCCAACCGCAAACAAAAAGCACAGACTGAACAAGAAACTCTACCGGCAGCACAACTGAGTCGAGAGATTAGATTCGTCTGCCGTTTCAAATGCTCGGCCTTCGCCATTTACTGGGACGCTAAGCTTGCCCTGTAGTTGCTTTTGATCATCCAGCCCGCCCCGTCATCAACTGACTCATGTATGTCTGTAAAAGTTTTTTTGTTAAAAAGCGTAAAATTTTGAGGTTTTTTTTGCAGGAGGAACGCGTAGTCGACTTTTTTTAAGAAACTCCTAGTTTGTTTTTAAGTTTTGCCAAAAACCAATTTACTTTGAATATTTTATATTCATATTACACTTATTTCTTAAGTTGAAGTATAGCGCAAACAGGTAGGTGTTGTGAACCGCCTCCGCCGAAAACCGCCATGGACTGCACTTCCCAAGAGGACGAAACAAAAATGTGATCAATTCGTATCCATGGGGCAAAACGGCCCGCAAGCGATTTCAAATTACCTGGAAAGGTGTGACCATAACCAGTGCCGGCGGAGAAATGCGCGTCCTGTAGTGCCCCACACAACTCATTATATCCATGCCCAGCTGGAGGCAGGTTAAGGTCCCCCAGCAGAATGACCGGCTCCTGCTCCTGACGGACACGGGAAGCCAGTTGGGAAACGAGTGAAACCCGGTTCCTCCATGTTTCCAGATATAACTGGTGTCGTTTGTGTAATTCTGTATTGGGTATAATTCCAATAATTCCATAAATAAAAGTGCCGTTTTTCCCGTACCAGTAGAGCAGGTCGCGGGGCGTCGGCAGGTGGATATTATAGAAAATCACTCGCCTGCCGTTCCAGTCGATAACGGAGCGTGTGCCAGCATGGAAAAGTCCGGTGGTCTTCTCAGGCCAGATGAGCTGCAAAGACTCGTTCTGTAGCACAGGCCAGCGGCTTAACAGCACGTACTCGCCATCCTGAACTGCATGGCGATGCTGGGCAAACTGTGGCATCGCGGCAAGTTTTGAAAGGCGACGTGACGCGTCCTGGAAAACAGCCACATCCGGCTGGCTTTGCGCTGCAAAATTGGCCAAGACCCTTTCCGAGCCTTGGCCTTGATTATAAGTTAACACCGAGAAAGGTTCTAAGGCGTAATTTCCATAGGCAGGCTGCCTCCAGGGAACACGATAACTTCCTAGCCAGAACACAACCCACACAAATATTGCCAGCGACATCGCTATGGAGCGCCAGCAAAGAAACAAAAAACCGACGAACAAGCTGGTGAGAAGCGGCAGTGCAGTCACCCAAGCCGGAAAATAGGCTAGGAAAACACTTAATAGGTTGCTTTCAGCGTGAAATTTGATCTGCCATGCAAGGAAGGCCATCCCCGAAACAAGAAGCATTGTGCTGCGGAAAGCCCAAGGACGGCATGCACTCCATAGCGCTAGAAGATTGATTTTCACCGTCAACTGATTCCGCTTCTCAGCTCCCCTGCCTGCCTCGGTGTCAACTATATCCATGAGTGGCGGAGTTGTACTGAATCGGTATCCCAATTTTTTTGACCTGTCGCCTGTCCTTTCTCCCGTTACTCGAGCGGATTCTTTTTCGGAGTTGGGGGGGCAGCAGGCAGTAACTGGCTATCTGGCATCACTGCAGGCCTTGGCAGGTTCTCTAGGCGAGGCTTCATCACAGAGGAGTCAATTTCCGGGCCTTTGTATTCGGGTGCCTTGTCGCCCTCAGTAACCACCATA
>Ga0315900_10004604_pt1 | contig 19363 bp, 18 predicted proteins | sample LakEriMetagenome_FD_203521 | JGI IMG/M metagenome (GOLD analysis project Ga0315900, IMG submission 203521) | Freshwater fungal communities from buoy surface, Lake Erie, Ohio, United States - Buoy 12 MA114 | ecosystem: Environmental > Aquatic > Freshwater > Lake > Lake biofilm | place: USA: Lake...
ACCGGTGGTTTGAAATGCCGTCCATGTTCCAAGATTGGTTTTGCCTCTTGTCCGAAAGAACATTTCAGCTGCATGGAATCGATTCCTGCAACAAACATATATAATGCCATCAGGCAACTCTCATCATGAAAACAAATCGCTTATTTATTCTCTTCACATTTTTAAGTACACTTGCTTTTGCGCAGGATATTTCAATCGAAAAATTGCAAAAGCACATTGGGTTTCTTGCTTCCGATTCCCTGCATGGTCGCGGTACTGGAACACCTGATGAGCAAAAGGCTGCAGCCTATATTGCATCTGCTTTCCGCGATTTGGGTCTGGGTTATTTGCCCGGACAAAAAGAGTATGTTATTCCTTTTTCTTTTCGCAAATCGAAAGATCCCCATGGAAACGAAATGGATACCACTGCACCGAGAACGCAATCCATGAATGTGGCCGGTTTTATCAACTGCAACAAAACATATACCATTTGTATTGGTGCACATTTTGATCACTTGGGACTGGGTCATGACAAGAATTCATTAGATGCAAATCCCGAAGGGAAAATTCATAATGGTGCAGACGACAATGCTTCAGGTGTTGCCGGCATATTGGAACTGGCCCGTTATTATTCGGGAGCCAGAAAAAATAAGCTTCATTACAATCTTGCTTTTGTGTGTTTTTCAGGAGAGGAGTTGGGTCTGATTGGTTCCAAAAAATTTGTAGAAGCCAATCTTCTTGACACAGGGGTTATCCAGCTCATGATTAATCTGGACATGGTGGGCAGGCTGAATGACAGTACACAAAAAGTGATGGTATATGGCACGGGCACTTCTTTACCACTTCATCGCATTACCGATGAGGCCAATAAAAATCTGGTACTGGTAAAAGACAGCAGCGGCATGGGTCCCAGCGACCATACTTCTTTTTATCTGAAGCGCGTTCCGGTGCTGCATTTTTTTACCGGTCAGCACAAGGATTACCACAAGCCGGATGATGATGCAGGAAAAATAAATTATCCCGGCGAGAAAAAAGTGCTCGAATATATTGCCGGGGTGATAGATCGGGTGAATGAAGAACCCAAGATGGCATTTTTAAAAACCAGGGATGCACAGAGCGGACAGAAAGTATCATTTAAAGTTACTCTGGGGATCATGCCTGATTATTCCTTTGAGGGAAAGGGAATAAAAGTGGATGGGGTCACTGAGGGAAAGCCTGCCTTTAGGGCGGGTGTTTTGCAGGGAGACATCATCTTGCAGTTAGGAGAAATATCCACATCAGACATGAGTTCGTACATGAAAGCATTGGGTACCTTTCAAAAAGGTTCGGCAACTCGGGTAAAGGTTTCCCGCAAGGGTGAGGAGAAATGGCTTGAAGTAACTTTTTAAATGCAGTGCATAAAAAAGTGTACTCCGGTTATAAAGAATTTATCGGGAGATAATTTGATAAGTAGCTTTGAGCGATTGCTGCAGGTTGCGGATATGGCTTTTAAGCACATAAACATCTTCGGCAATAAGTCCTGATTCTGCAAGGATCATGGCATCGATGGTGCGTTCTTTTATTTTTGCAAGTTTGTTGATATTGAGCATGCGGTAAGGATCTTTCACTTCTTCTACATCCTTGTAATGGTCACCCACTTTGGTTTTGATTGATGTTGGATCAGATACTGCCACATGTATGCCAATGGAACCACAGATATTTCCTGATATATCCAGTTTTGGTACGCCGCTGATTAAAAACACACGCGATTCCCCGTTTTTGCATTTAAGTTCAAGTTCATAGGTATGACCAACACCGTGGGTGCGATTTTCTTGTATAGACTGCATGCGTTTTACGGAAGAATCAGTAAGGAGTAAATCTGCTGCAGATTTTTTGAGTAATTCCTGTTGCTCATATCCTGTGAGTAGGCAAAAGGAATCATTTACATAGTCTACTTTCCCTTGTAAGTCTACCTCCAGCAAACCCATATTCAATTGATTGATACAAGAGCGGAATTGTTTTTCTGCAATTTCAAAAATTTCATTTGCCCTTGTCAATGCGGTGATATCCTGAAATTGCCAGGTGTTTCCGCCGGGGGCATTTTCTGTGTTGAAGGGGATAAAATCAACTTTATAAATTTTCCCATTTGCCGTATTGAGTTTATGGTCGAAAAGCAAATCATTGGTCTCTTTGCATTGCTCAATCAACTCTTTAAAGCTGGAAGGATTTTCGAAGTAGGTAAACAGTTTATCAGTGAAGGATTGAAAGTTACTTCCAATGATGATTTCCGGCTTCATCACCAAATCAAAAAGGTTACAGAAGGCATCGTTTGCAAATTCAATGATTCCCTGTGCTGAGATGATGAGGATTCCTGCCTGAAGGTGTTGGAGGATAAAATGATTTCTATCATGGCGGAACTGCATTTCCTTCCATTGAACGACCCTTGCTGAAATATCCATTCCGATGAGATCGACGATTCCGGAATCGGAAACCTGATAAGTAAAAAGCCAGGTTCTCTGTTTATTTTCAAATTCAAATTCACCGGATAAACCACCTGCAAAAACATTTCGGATGGTTTCAGTGATAAAGCCTGTGTTTTGATTTTCTTCAAAAAAAATTTTTCCTGCCTTGTTGGAAGCGAGCAATCCGCCTTCCCGGCTGATTTGCATCACCGGTGCATGTGTAAAAGAAATAGAACGCTCCATCATCAATGAATTTATTGTGGCCAGTGAAAATGGAGTTCCTGCGAGAGTTTTTCCGACAGGCTGAGGCTTACCGGACAGGTTCGTGCGGCTTTTTCCAGTATTTCTTTATGTTTTTCTGAGTAGGGGAAGTCAGGCATATAAAGCGAGATGATAATTTTTTCTACGCTGCGCGGTTGAGAGGCCATATACTTTTCTACTTCACATCGAGTACCCTCTATATTTATTTGATGTGTTTTGGATGCGATGCCCATGATGGTGAGCATGCAGGAAGCCAGGGAAGTACTCATCAGGTCGGTAGGAGAAAAGGCTTCTCCTTTTCCCTGGTTGTCTTTGGGTGCATCTGTTTGCAGAACCATGCCGGAGGGCAAATGTGTTGCCTGCGTCCTGAGCTCACCAAGATATTTTACTTCTGCTATTTTCATGTTACTTTTTACCCTGAACAATGACTACAATTTCTCCTTTTGGAGGCGTGTCTTTACAAAGATGAAGCAATTCTTCGGCTGTACCTCTTAGGAATTCTTCATGCAATTTACTGATTTCTCTTACAATACAAACTTCTCTTTGAGGTTCCATGCATGCATTTATTTCCTGCAACAATTTTAAGAGACGATGTGGCGACTCGTAAAAAACAATGGTTTTATCAGATACAGCAAGTTCTTTTAATCGGGTGGAACGCCCTTTTTTATGTGGCAGAAAGCCCTCAAATATGAATCTGTCGCAGGGAAAACCGGATACAACCAGTGCGGGGACGAAAGCAGTTGGACCCGGCAGACATTCCACATCGATTCCATGTTTGAGGCATTCCCTAACAAGCAAAAAACCGGGATCGGAAATACCTGGTGTTCCTGCATCGCTAATAAGGGCAACCTTCCCTAGGATTTTTATTTTTTCGATAAGGGCATCCAGCACCTTGTGCTCATTGTGTGCATGAAAGGATTGCATCCTGGTATGGATGTCGTGATGCTTAAAAAGTTTAGAAGAGGTGCGTGTATCTTCAGCAAGTACGAGCTCACTTTCTTTCAGCACGCGTAGTGCCCTGAGCGTAATGTCTTCGAGATTGCCAATGGGTGTGGGAACAAGTGTAAGTATTGCCATACTGCTCAAGATTCTGAGAGTAGGAGAACCCTGTCGAACTCTTCTCTACTTACTTTGCTCACAGAAAGTCTCGATAACCTCACCAACTCCATATTCGCGAGAAGTTTGTCTTTTTTTATTTCGGCAAGCGTTACCTGACGACGAAATTTCTTCGCGGGTTTTACCTTTACAGAAAGCCAGGCATCTTCATCGGAGGTAGGGTCTTTAAAATGTTCTTTGGAAACTACTGCCGTTCCAACAATGGCAAGTCCTTCGTTGCTATGGTAGAACAACAGCATATCGCCTTTTTTCATGTCACGGAGGTTGTTCCTTGCTCCGTAATTTCTTACTCCATCCCAGGTTGTTTCTTTGTCTGCAACCAGCTGATCGTAGGCATACTTAAAAGGTTCTGATTTGATGAGCCAGTAATTCATTTTATACTGCAATAACTGCTGTTATCTCACTTGCATTTTTACGGATGGCGTCTTCAATACCTGCTTTCATAGTCATATGACTCATGCTGCAGGAGCTGCAGGAACCCATCAATTTAACTTTGGCAACGAAATCCGGAGTGATTTCAACAAGGGATACATTGCCGCCATCTGCTTCCAGAAATGGACGAATCTGATTGAGTGCTTCCTCTATTCTCTCCTGTAAATTGTTGGTATGCATGGTTACGATGTGGGAATAGGAATGTTGTTTTTAGCATTGAGTATAGAAATCTCCCTGGCTGCATTTTCTGCAAGTTCCAGCAAGGCATTGTATTGGGGAGAATTTTCATTAAGAACGGCAGGTCTGCCAAGATCGCCTGATTCGCGAATACTTTCTACCACGGGGATTTGTCCAAGCAAGGGAATCTGCAACTGAGCAGCCAGGTTTTTTGCTCCTTCTTTTCCAAAGAGGTAATACTTTTTATCAGGAAGTTCGGGAGGACTAAACCATGACATATTTTCAATGATTCCTAAAACCGGAACCTTGATATTATCCATACCAAACATGGCAATTCCTTTGCGGGCATCAGCCAAGGCAACTTCCTGAGGGGTACTCACTACGATGGCAGCTGAGACAGGAACAGCTTGCACGAGTGAGAGATGTATATCGCCGGTTCCCGGGGGTAAATCAACAAAAAGATAATCGAGTTCGCCCCAATCAGCATCCATAAATAACTGATTGAGGGCTCTGCTGGCCATGGGGCCTCTCCATACGATGGCCTGGTTGGCTTCGGCAAAAAAACCAATGGATAAAAGTTTAACACCATGACTCTCTACCGGAACCATCAGGTTTTTTCCATTTAAGTTTCTCATCATTGGTCTCTCATGCAGCACATCGAACATGATGGGAATGCTGGGGCCGTATATATCGGCATCTATCAATCCTACTTTTGCACCTTTCATGGCAAGTGCCACTGCAAGGTTGGCAGCCATAGTAGATTTGCCCACCCCTCCTTTTCCGGAGGCAACTGCGATGATGTTTTTGATGGTATGCAAGGAGGCCGCCTGTAGATTTTTACGGTTGGTTACTTCCGCATCCATGGTAATGTCCACAACAGCGTCCTTGTATACATAATGGATGATGGCATTGATACATGCCCTGCGGATGGTTTCCTTCATCGGACAGGCGGGAGTGGTAAGCACTACGCGAAAGGAAACCTTTTTTCCTTCAATATTTACATCACGCACCATTCCCAGACTCACGATGTCCTTATTTAAATCGGGATCATCCACATGGGAGAGGGCTTTTAAAACTTCTTCTTTTGTAATTTCCATGAACAACCCAACAAATTTAGTTGATTTTTTGTTGCCTTCTCAGCCCGAAAAGAGGTAAAAAAGAGGCAAAAAAACCAATGCTGCAAACGGTCAATAAAATCATCATAATATCTGTTGGAATCATTTTCACCGGGTAATATCTGATAATAAAAGAACCTGAATCTGAGAGTTCAACCAGCCCGTATTGTCTCTGCAGAAAACAAATAATCACACCAATAAGTGTTCCAATAAGTGTTCCAATGAGTGTAATGAACAGGCCATTGCTCAGAAAAATTCCTCCTGTGATTTTATAATCTGCTCCCATGATTTGTAAGATGCGGATGTCTTTCTTTTTCTCGATGATAAGCATGGTGAGAGAGGAGCTAATGTTAAATGCTGCAATCAAGAGGATAAATGTGAGAATAAGGAATACTGCCATCTTTTCTGTTTTCATGATTTTGTAAACATCTTCATGAAGGGCGTACCGGTCGAGTATTTTGAGAGGAATGTGTAATTTTTTGATTTCATTTTCTACTATTTGTGGATTGGCATCAGGGAGTAAAAAAATTTCAAGTCCTGTGGCTTTTTCAAACTTGCCGGTAAGCTCTGCAGCAAAGCTGTAGGGAATAATCACGCAATGCATGTCGTATTCCTGTTGCACACTAAATACCCCACCGATATGTAAAGACCTGCTGATAAGGACTTCGTTGATATCTCCGGAAATGCCGGCTTCCGGGTTGGGAGCATAGAGTTGTGCAGGCACTATGCTGTTGGCATACAAACCAAGTGAGGAAGATACTCCGGCACCGGGAATTAATCCAAATGCTTCATGCCCGAAGTTCTCGCCGGGTGCAAGCCTGATGTATTTTTCTAGTCCGGAGGCATGCATTCTCGAGGCATGATACCCTTTGATCTTTACAAAGTTTTGTCTTTCCTCAAAGCGCATGAGGGCATTGTCCTCAATACAGAAACCGGCAAATGAAACACCCTTGATGCCTTTTATTTTTTTTATCCATTCTTCATTTGCATCAAAATATTTTCCCGTTTGTGCAACTAGTTTAAAATTCGGGTCAAAACTTGTGTAAAGTCCGGAAATCAATTCTTCAAATCCATTGAATACAGACAGCACAATGACGAGTGCTGCAGTTCCGGCGCAAACACCTGTGGTAGCAATCCAAGAAATGATATTGATGGCCTGTTTGTTGCGTTTGGAAAACAGGTATCGTCCGGCAATAAACAGGGATAAGCGCATGGTTTTACTTCCAGGCTTTTACGATAAGACCGGTGCCGGTGGGATGCTTCATGCGTGTATCGAGTGCATTCAGCAGAAAACAAAGTGGATATACCAGCAGATAATAAAAGGGAAGGATTACAAAAAACAACCTGGATGCAGAGAGTAAGGAGATGGGGTATTTCATTGACAATCGCCATGAAATTTTGCCGGGCCATCCGTAGGAATAGAGTACTTCTGTTTTGGAAAATCCTGCTGTTTTCAATTTTTGTTGAATTTCTTCTACTCCATATCCATCGCGCACATGTTCACCAATAAAGGATTCTTCTCCTTCTCCGCTCACATCTGATCCTCCCTGGTCGCTGGGTGTAGAAATAAGTAACATGCCCCCGGGTCTGAGCACTGCAAGGATGTTTTTAAACACCAGCACATCTTCAAGAATATGCTCCATTACATCTACAGAAAGAGCAAGATCATAGGACTGATTGCTTGTATAGGCAGTTAAATCGGCCACGCTGAAATTGACATCCTGAATACCACTTCGTTTAAAAAATGTGGTGCAATCACTTACTTGGTCTTCCTTAACATCCACCGCGTCGATGGGTGTATTTGTAAAAAGCTGAGACATGTAGTAGGTGTATTGACCAAATCCCATACCTGCATCGAGAATGCGTTTTGGTGAAGGGTTGTTTTTCTTCCAAAGCTTTATTTCCCTTTGGATATGCCAGCAACGCAAAAGCAGGAGGTCAAGTAATTTGTAAAACAGTTTCCTCAAGAAGGGTGATTTGTTGAACACATCACCCAGTTGTTTTTTAATGGGATCGTACTCCATATTTTCAGAGATTTTTAAGGAGTTGTTCTATTTTTTCAGATTGATCGAGAGAGTCGTCGAGCACAAAAAACAAGTCAGGTACAACACGCAAATCTTTTCCGGTTTTCCGGGCCAGGGCATGGCGAATTTCTTTTTTATTCAGATTAATTTCTTCAAAAACCGGGTCGCGTTTCTCGCGCGGGAAGATACTTACATACACTCGGCACACCGACAAATCGGGACTTACCCTTGCTTCGGTAACTGTGAGCAAGGATTGCAGGGTATGCATCTTAAGTTCGTTAGTAAAGAGTGCTCCCAATTCTTTTTGGATGAGGCGGGAAACTTTTAGTTGTCTTGTGCTATCCATCAATTAAGCATTTGTTCCGTGACAGTTTTTGAATTTTTTTCCACTACCGCATGGACAGGGGTCATTGCGACCTACTGTTTTTTCGGCTCTCACAGGTTGTACTTTTTGTTTTTCTGCAGGAGCCTGTTCGGGCTGTACTTCATTCCTACCGGTTTGCAGTCCTTTCATCTCGGTACGCGCAGGCGCTTTGGCCTCGCGGATGCGGCTTTGGTCTTCCTGAGGAACAAATGCCCTTACCAGGAAGGAAACCATCTCCTGGTTCACCCGATGCACCAAATCCTTGAACAGGTTGAAGGATTCAAATTTATAAATGAGCAATGGGTCTTTCTGCTCATATACGGCATTTTGTACAGACTGCTTCAGCTCATCCATCTCGCGCAGATGTTCTTTCCATGCATCATCAATGATGGAGAGCACCACATTTTTTTCAAAGCCTTTCACCAGCTCTTTTCCATTGCTCTCGTATGATTTTTTGAGATTGATGATTACCTGCATGGTTTTTACACCGTCGGTAATTGGGAAGATGATGTTTTCGTAAAGATGTGCCTGTGATTCGTAAACATTTTTGATGGCAGGATAGGCAACTTCCTGCAGCATTTTGTTTTTATGATGGTAATGTGCAATTGCGTTTTCAAAAATTTTCTGGCTAATATCTTCTGAAGGAGATTTCAGGAATGTTTCTTTATCAACCGGAGATTCGATAGAAAAAATACGAATCAGTTCCAAAGAAAAATCTTCGAAGTTTTTGGTTTCCTGAAATTGATTCACCAAAAAATCAGCCGTATCGTAAAAAGCAGCAAGGATATCCGACTCTAGCCTCTCTCCGTAGAGTGCATGTCGGCGACGGCGGTAGATAACTTCTCTCTGTGAGTTCATCACATCGTCATATTCCAGCAATCTTTTGCGGGTGGCAAAATTATTTTCTTCCACTTTTTTCTGTGCCCTTTCAATCGACTTGGTAATCATGCTATGCTGGATGACCTCGCCTTCCTTGAGTCCCATTCTGTCCATGAGCCCGGCAATTCTGTCGCTTCCAAAAAGACGCATCAGATCATCTTCAAGAGATACGAAGAACTGAGAAGAACCTGGATCTCCCTGACGGCCTGAGCGCCCGCGAAGCTGTCTGTCGACGCGACGGGAATCATGGCGCTCCGTTCCGATGATGGAAAGACCACCGGCTTCTTTCACGCCCGCACCCAATTTAATGTCAGTTCCCCTGCCCGCCATGTTGGTAGCAATGGTTACTGTTCCGGGCAAACCTGCAAGAGCAACAATCTCTGCTTCTTTTTGGTGAAGTTTTGCGTTGAGCACATTGTGCTTGATATTTCGCAAACGAAGCATCTTGCTGAGCAACTCAGAAATTTCTACCGAGGTAGTGCCCACAAGTACAGGTCTTCCTTTGGAGGTTTCTTCTTCAATCTGCGTGATTACTGAATTGTATTTTTCTCTTTTGGTTTTGTATACGAGGTCTTCACGATCGTCGCGCACAATTTTGCGGTTGGTAGGAATCACCACCACATCAAGCTTGTAGATATCCCAGAATTCACCTGCTTCTGTTTCGGCAGTACCCGTCATACCTGACAGCTTGCGGTACATGCGGAAGTAATTCTGAAGGGTAACGGTGGCATAGGTTTGTGTAGCGGCTTCCACTTTTACATTTTCCTTGGCTTCTATGGCTTGGTGCAGGCCGTCGGAATAGCGCCTTCCGTCGAGAATACGCCCTGTTTGTTCATCTACGATTTTAACCTTGTTGTCCATCACCACATAATCCACATCAATTTCAAACAGCGTATAGGCTTTTAGCAATTGATTAAGGGTGTGCACGCGTTCACTCTGAATGGAGTAGTTCCGCATGATGGCTTCTTTTTTGGCGGTGATTTCTTCGGAAGACAAACCTGATTTTTCTGCTTCGGCCATTTCGCTGCCAATATCCGGCAGAATATAAAGTTTTGCATCCTCCCCTGAGGTGGACATCAACTCTATTCCTTTTTCGGTGAGTTCAATGGTATTGTGTCTTTCGTCAATCACAAAAAACAATTCAGCATCTACCTTAGGCATTTCTTTGCCATGATCCTGCATATAAAAACCTTCGGTTTTTTGCAGCAGTGCTTTCATGCCCGGCTCACTCAGGATTTTGATGAGTGCCTTGTTTTTGGGCAGTCCTCGGTGTGCACGCAGCAGCATAAAGCCAAGTTCTTCGTTCTTCTTGGGATCGGCGGGTGCCATGTTTTTGCGCACATCGGCCAGCACGGTATTCACATAATTTTTTTGTGCATTTACCAGTTTCTCAATTTTTGGTTTGAACTGAAAGTATTCCTGGTCATCACCTCTGGGGGCAGGACCTGAGATAATCAGTGGCGTTCTGGCGTCATCTACGAGCACGCTGTCTACCTCATCCACGATGGCATACATATGTTCGCGCTGCACAATATCTTCGGGACTGCGGGCCATGTTGTCGCGCAGGTAATCAAATCCAAATTCATTATTGGTGCCGTAGGTAATATCGGCGAGGTAGGCATTTCTGCGGGCATCTGAGTTTGGTTCATGCTTATCGATGCAATCCACCCTCAATCCATGAAACTCCATGAGCGGACCCATCCATTCAGAGTCTCGTCTTGCCAGGTAATCATTTACGGTTACCACATGCACCCCTTTGCCTGTGAGGGCATTGAGATAAACAGGGAGGGTAGCGACAAGGGTTTTTCCTTCACCGGTACCCATTTCTGCAATTTTTCCCTGGTGAAGAACTGCTCCGCCAATCAGCTGAACATCGTAGTGTACCATGTCCCAGGTAACCTTGTTTCCTGCTGCATTCCAAGTATTGGCATAAAATGCCTTCTCCCCCCTAATGTTCACATAACTGTTTTTGCCTGCCAGTTGCTTGTCGCGGTCAGAAGCACTTACCTCAACTTCGGTATTTTCCGAAAAGCGTCGTGCGGTTTCCTTAATCACGGCAAAGGCTTCGGGCAGGAGTGTATTGAGGCTCTCTTGAAGGTTGGTGTGTAAATCTTTTCGAAGTTTTTCTATTTCCTCAAACAGTTGCTCTTTTTCCTGAAGGTCTGTTTCAGGGTTTTCTGCTTGGCTGCGGAGACCGGCAATTTCATCCTCAATACTTTTTGCCTGCTCGAGGATATAGGCTTTAAAAGAATCGGTTTTGGCCCTGAGTTCGTCGTTGGACAAACCGGTGATGCCGGCAGAGGCTTCAAGAACGGCATCTTTGAGCGGGCTCAGGTCTTTGATATCCCGATCCGATTTATTGCCGAATAATTTGGTGATGAATTTTAACATTTTCCGTAGAAAGTCAGCGAATTTACACCAAAAATTGCTGCTTCCTGTCCTGAAATCAACAAGTTTATGCCACGGAAAGCGGGAAATTCACGCTTTTTATAGAATTTATCGCATCTCCAAAGCAAAACCCATGGAACTCCCCGAATAAAAACTTTTTGCCGGAGTTCACCGGCGGCCCATATGGATCATACTTTAGATGGTTTTCAGGTACTTTAGGAGCAAGTATGGACAGATGGATTGGCTGCTTATATGCTGGCTTCCAACCTTATCAATGTAAATAGGGTAGATGTGTGGGTGCAGATATTGCCACATCCGTTTTTGGCAGTATGCCGAAGATTAGAAAAAAACAAGAAACCATTATGTTTTTTGCACAAGGTATAGGGGGAGTTTATTAAAAGTTTAAAGAAAAAAGGATGCAACAAAAAAAGAAAAATATACCGTAACCCAGCCTGATAAAAATCAAACTTGTTGCTGCAAAAACCTACACGGAATTTTTTTTGGTGAACATGGGTATTCAGTTTTTAAAAATGAGCACTCAAATAAAGCTTCCAAAAAAACAACCTTTTTCATGGGGAAAGAATTCACATTTTAAATGTTCTTACCGCATTGCATACACTTCAATCCATTCATTGTAATCATTACTAAAGCCCGGTCTTGATATGATGCTCATTGGTTACATTTTCTTTTGCTTTTCTGCATCCCTGTTCAGAGCTTCACCTGAAATAATCCTCTACGGCTATGTTGGATAAGGATTTCCTACAAAAGACCGGCTCATGTTCTTCCTCAGGTTCGCTCATGATGGCTCATCCTTCTCAAATAAGGGGCTTCTCTGCCAATTGTGCTTTATTTTATTAATTTTGCCCGCCTCAACACAACATTATGTCCTATCTTTTCACCTCAGAATCAGTGTCTGAAGGGCATCCCGACAAGGTTGCCGACCAGATTTCAGACGCCATTATCGATGAATTTTTGTTGCACGACGCCAACGCAAAAGTGGCTTGTGAAACCTTCGTAACCACCGGTTTGGTTGTGGTAGGCGGGGAAATCAATACCACGCCCGAGGTTAAAGGGAAGGTAGATATCCAAAAAGTAGTCAGGGGTGTTATTCATGATATCGGTTATAACAAATCTGAATATCAGTTTGACGCTGTAAGTTGCGGCATTCTGAACACGCTTCATGAGCAGTCTGCAGACATCAACCGTGGCGTTGACCGTGGCAAGGAAGAAAACCAAGGTGCCGGCGACCAGGGGATGATGTTCGGTTACGCTTCCCGTGAAACAGATAATTATATGCCTCTTCCTCTGGAGCTTTCTCACCTTCTTTTGCGTGAGTTGGCAGCCATCCGCAAAGAAGGAAAGCAGATGAAATACCTTCGTCCGGATGCCAAATCACAGGTAACCATTCAGTACAGTGATGCCGGGAAGCCCGAGAAGATTGAAACCATCGTAATTTCCACACAGCATGATGCCTTCGACAGCGATGCCAAAATGCTCGCAACAATTAAAAAAGATGTGCTGGATATATTGATTCCTCGCGTGATGAAGAAATTGCCCAAGCGTGTACAAGCATTGTTTGGCAAGGATATTAAGTACCATATCAATCCCACCGGTAAATTTGTTATTGGTGGTCCTCATGGAGATACCGGACTTACAGGCCGAAAAATAATTGTTGATACTTACGGAGGCAAGGGCGCCCATGGAGGCGGAGCTTTCTCCGGTAAAGATCCATCAAAGGTTGACCGCTCAGCTGCTTATGCTACCCGTCATATTGCCAAGAACCTTGTGGCTGCAGGCGTTTGCGATGAGGCATTGGTGCAAGTGGCTTATGCGATTGGGGTAGCAAATCCAGTGGGTCTTTATGTAAACACTTATGGAACCTGCAAAGCCACCGGAAAAGACGGCAAGGCCATTGCAGACGGTGAAATTGCCAAGCGTATCAGCAAAATTTTTGATATGCGTCCGAGTGCCATCGTGAAGCGTTTGGGCCTCAAGAATCCCATCTACAGGCCAACTGCGGCATATGGACACATGGGCAGGCCATCTGCAAAAATAAAAGTGGGTGGAAAAACCTACGAAACTTTCACCTGGGAAAAACTTGATTTTGTGGATGCATTGAAAAAAGAGTTCAAGCTTTCCTGATATTTTTCTTTTATGAATATATAAGGCTTCCTTCGGGAGGCCTTTTCTTTTTAATTGCCAGGATGCGCGCCAAGCGATTATTGGTCCTGAAAGTTCAGCCCCGAAAAAACTTATCGGAAATTAATTTTACACAGGGTCAACTACACTCGAGCTTGTTATAAGGCTATGTAATTACGACCACCTTCCAGTGATTAACGGGGAACTTTGGTTTGAATGCCTGATTTCATAATTTCTTAATAAGCGGGATTGTCCTGTAAATCAGGTAATCACTGCGCTTCTCATGCATGTTTTCATCGTAGAATGTGCATCCTTGTGGCCGGAGAAAAGAATTAGCAGATAATTAATACATTTGTAAAAACCACTACCAAAAAACAGCAATTTACCCACACCTTTTAAATTCCGATTGAACAACATGATAGATTCATCCAACAGGGTTCTTATACTCGCTCCTCATACTGATGATGGAGAATTGGGATGTGGTGGAACGATTGCTCGTTTAATCAGTCAGCATAAAGAAGTTTGGTATGTGGCTTTTTCCATTTGTGAAGAATCTGTTCCGGAAGGTTTTCCCAAAGATGCTTTGGAAAGTGAGGTAAGAAAGGCAACAGCATTTTTAGGAATCAAGCCGGAGCATCTCATTCTTTACAAATATCCGGTAAGGAAATTTAATTTGCATCGTCAGGAAATTCTCGAAGAAATGGTGAAGCTTCGTGCATTGGTGAAACCGGATGTGGTTTTTATGCCCTGCTCATTGGCTTTGCATCAGGACCATCAAACCATCCACAACGAGGGACTTCGTGCATTTAAGCATTTTACCTGTTATGGATACGATTTGCCTTGGGATACTGTGCAGTTTTCTACCACAGCTTTCGTGAAGATCGACAGTGAGCATGTGGAGAAAAAATGTTTGGCAATGGATTTTTACGAAACACAAAAGTTTCGTACATATGTGGATAAGGAGTTTATCAAAGGACTGGCCCGGGTAAGAGGAGCGCAGATTGCATCCCGCTACGCTGAGGCGTTTGAGCTTCTTCGGATCATATACAACTAACATGGAAGGACAACAGGTTATCTTGCGTGCGCTTGAGGCCACTGACCTGGAATTGCTCACCCGCTGGAATTTTGATCCGATGGTGACAGCTTTTTTCTCTCCCCGCTTGCCTAACACCCTCACAGAACAAAAAGAATGGATGTTGCGGCAGCTGGAAGGAGGCCCCAAAAAGAAGTTCATGATTATCGATAAAACATCCAAGGAAGCCATTGGTGTGCTTGGTATGATGGGAATAGATCATGTAAACAAGAATGCCGAAATAGGCATCACTATTGGAAATATTTCCTTTTGGGGCAAACCACAACCCAAGGAAGCATTTTCATTGGTACTGCAGTTTCTGTTTCAGCAGTTTAATATGCACATGGTTTACCTGCAGGTTTTTGATTCAAATATCAGAGCCATTCGGTTTTTTGAAAAGTTTGGTTTTCGTCGCGACGGTATCAGAAGAGAATGTGTGTATGCACATGGTGCTTATCATTCCATCATGATGATGAGCCTCCTCAAGCAGGAGTTTGAGCAGATTGATATGAAGCAATGATGGGTTTGACAATAGCCATTCATCAACCAAATTATCTGCCCTGGATGGGATATTTTTATAAAATGCTTAAAAGTGATGTTTTTGTGCTGCTCGATAATGTTCAATGTCCAAAGTCAAGTCCGGCCGCACGGAATTACATCAAAGGAAAAGACGGCAAAAAGGTGCTCCTTTCTGTTTCGGTGAACCGAGCTGCAGGCGCCTTCCAAACCTATCAAAATCTTGCTATTTCCTATCAAAATAACTGGCATCATAAGCATTTGAATCACATTCATGATGCCTATGCAAAAGCTCCTTATTTTCACGAAATCATCCCTGAGCTGGAAATGATTTTAAAAACGCCTTATCAAACCTTAAGTGAGCTGAATATCGCTTGTATCCTTTGGATGAAAGGAAAGTTGAACTTAAAAACAAGAATTGAGATTGCATCACAACATGACAAGGGTGATTGGGGAAACCAAACAAGCAGAAATGCTTCTATTTGTGCCTATTTTGGAGGAAGCCGATATCTGTCGGGATTGGGAGGAAAGAAATACAATGAAGAAAAAGTCTTTAATGAATTGGGTATTGAACTTGTCTATTCTGATTTCACCCATCCAATTTACGATCAGATGAAAAAAGATTTTGTTCCCGAGCTGAGTTTGATAGATGCATTTTTTAATCTTGGATATGAGCAAACACAAAAACTATTGTGCGGGAAGGAAACATGAAAAAAGTTTTATCAGTAGTTGGAGCAAGACCTCAGTTTATTAAACTGGCTGCACTTTCCCCGGAGCTGCGACGCAGTTTTGATGAGAAGATTGTGCATACCGGACAGCATTATGATGTTGAAATGTCCCAATCATTCTTTGATGAACTTTGTATTCCTAACCCCGATTATAACCTGGAGGTAGGTTCCGGAAAACCTTGCTGGCAGATGGGGACAATGATGATGCGTTTGGAAGAAATTGTTGAGAAAGAACAGCCTGATTGCATAGTTGTTTTTGGAGATACTAATTCAACAGCGGCGGCAGCCATCGTAGCAGCCAGGTATTGTATCAGACTTGCGCATGTGGAAGCCGGTTTGAGGGAATTTGATAAATCTATTCCTGAGGAGACCAACAAATTGATTACCGATTCACTTGCCGATTTTTATTTCTGTCCTTCAGACACCGGAGTAAAAAACCTGCATGACATGGGAATTCATAAGCATGTTTACAATGTAGGTGATGTGATGATAGATTTGTTGGTAAAGTATGGGCAAAAGATCAATGAAAATCTTACGCTACTCAGCAATTACGGGATTGAAAAAGGCAAATATATTTTCATGACCTGTCATCGTGCAGCCAACACGGATGATTCCGAAAACCTGCGGGAGATATTATCCGTTCTTCCCAATCTTTCTTTGCCGATTGTGTTTGCCATGCATCCCAGAACCATGCGAGCAATTGAACATGCAGGGTTAGAAAAAATGCTAGCTCTGCCACATGTAAAAATTGTACCCCCAATGGGATACTTCGATTCTCAAACGATGATACATCATGCATCATTTGTTCTTACCGATTCCGGAGGTGTTACCAAAGAGGCTTATTTTCATCGTGTTCAGGGCATATTGCTGGATACCCAAACAGAGTGGGTGGAGACAGTAGAAGAAGGCTGGAATATCCAATGCGGTCCTCACAGAGATAGGATTTTGGAGGCCATTGCGCACTTACAAAAACCAACTGCACACAGACAATTTTTAGGTGAAGGCAATGCATCAAAAAAAATTACTGAAATTTTATTGCACGGACTTAAGTAAACCATGAAGCGCATTTTACTTTTAACTTATTATTTCCCTCCTTGTAATCTCACTGCTTCACAAAGGCCCTATTCCTGGGCAAGATACCTGAATCATTTCGGCTATTATCCTATTGTCATCACCCGAAGCTGGGACAGGGAAATTACCGATCCCAGAGATGTTCACAGGGTATCGGGTCATCAAACCGAGCATGAGGTTTGTGATGGATACGAAATTTACCGATTGCCTTATTTTCCCGGATGGAGGGATCGCCTATTTACGCACGGAAGAGGACCGATTGCAGGATATTTTCAACGGTTTCTTACCCTGGTAGAAGTGTTCATGCAAAATGTGTTCTGGTGGGCGCCCGCCTACAGAAATCTATTTTCCTTTGCCATTGAATATGCCCAAAAACACCGATCTGAATTACACGGTGTGCTTGTTACTGCGAATCCCTACACGATGTTTTTTTTAGGATACAAGGTGCACAAAAAAACAGGTTTGCCATGGGTAGCAGATTATCGCGACGATTGGACCTCTCGAGGTTGGGGTCACTGGTTTACCCGTTTGCCAGTATTGGGTATTTTGGGGAGATGGCTCGAAACCCGCAACGAACAAAAATGGCTTTCTACAGCATCGGGCTTTGTTTCTATATCGCCTGAGTATGTAAAAAGTATAGGCATGCATGTGAATCGTCCGGGAGAAGTTGTTTATAACGGATATGTTGATGAGGATTTCGCACGGTTCCGTCAGACCTTTAACAATGAGGTGTTTACTGTAGTGTATAATGGGACTTTGATTCCTATGCAGAACATTGAAATGTTTTTAAGTGCATGGATAAAAATGGTGGATATGCATGGAAAAAATATCAGGATGAAACTTTTTTTTCTTGGCACAGCCTATGATCAAAAGCAAAAGCAACGCATTGAAAAATATTTGTTCGGATATGAAGATTATTTTGAAGTAAGCGGCAGGATGCCGCGGAATGAAGTCATCCGAAAGCAGAGTGAAGCCCATCTATTACTGATGGTTGCCTATGGTGCAGTAAAAGGTTCACCGGGCACAAAAATATTTGACTACATCGCCTGCCATAAACCTGTTGTTTTATGCCCATCCGATCATGATGTAATTGAGCAAATTCTGACTTCCTCAGAACTTGCCATGATTGCGAATGACAAACAAGAGGCCGAGGATGTTTTAGAGTTGGCAATTGCCGAGTTTCAAGCAACAGGAAATGTAAAACGCAATCCCAATAAAGAGATTCTAGAAAGATTCAGCAGGTTCAATCAAACAAGGGTGCTATCAGAAGCTCTCAATAAGTTTTTACCGTGAGCCATGCGCTGTGTTTCCGATTTTTCTTTAGCTTTGATTCAGATGCATCACGCTTGTTTTCCTTTCCACTGATGATGCTTTTACTCAATAAATGAAATGAGAAGATTATTTTCAATGCGTCCCGCATATAAATTTATACTTTGGGTTCTCGGTATTATCCTTGTTGTATTTAATCTCTATGCAATAATCTCAGGTAAGTATTTTGTTTATCAGGTTTTACGCTATACTGTGTTTGAAGGGCGCATGGGTCCAGATATCCATCAATTTAACAAAGATCCGCTGGCTATCATTGAAACAGCAGCTCCAATTGACATTCCTAAACACAGGCTCTACAACAAAAAGCAATTACCGGAAGAAGTACGCTCTCTCTCGACCAAATTAGGCACAACGGCATTTCTTGTTATTAAAAACGATAGTATACTCTATGAATCGTATGATGACGGATATGCACCGGATTCATTGTCAAACAGTTTTTCTATGGCTAAAACAATTGTAGGTCTGCTCACCGGATGTGCACTCAGTGATGGCGCCATTAAAAGCCTCGATGATCCGATAGGTATATACCTGCCTTGGTTTGATGAAACTGCCGGAAAAAAAGTGCGGGTGAGGGATTTATTAACCATGAGTTCGGCTATCAATTTCAAGGAGAATTACTTGAATCCCTTTGGTTTTGCCGCAGAAATTCTATATGGAAACAATCTCAAAAATACACTGAAAGGGCATCAATTGTCCGGCACACCAGGCGAATCTTTTGATTACCAAAGTGGCAATACACAACTGCTTTGTTATCTACTGGAAGCCGCAGTAAAAAAGCCATTGAACCTATATGCTTCCGAAAAATTATGGATTCCTATACATGCCACCAAAAATGCTTTCTGGAGTTTAGATCATCCGAACGGAGATCCAAGGGCATTTTGTTGTTTTAATTCCCATGCCAGAGATTTTGGAAAGATTGGGATGCTGATGCTGCATGGTGGCAAACTTTATGGGAAACATATCATTGATTCAAGCTATATGCAGGAAGCCGTAAGACCTGCAAAAATGAATGGTGGTAAAAACACCAATCCCTCATATGGCTACCATACCTGGTTGCTCTCATTCAGAGGTAGTAAAGTATTTTATGCAAGGGGCATATTAGGACAATACATTTTTTGTATCCCGAAGAAAAACTTGGTTATCGTTCGTCTCGGCCACAAGCGGTCTCCAATCAAATTGGGCGATCATCCCGTGGATGCTTACACATATATTCGTACAGCAATCTCACTTACTGAGCAAAATTAAATATACGGGAAGCGTTTTGTTCGATTTTTTCTGATACTTCTTGCAGGGAACAGTTTTTTATTTCAGCAATTTTTTCAGCAATCAGAT
>Ga0315900_10004605_pt1 | contig 19362 bp, 16 predicted proteins | sample LakEriMetagenome_FD_203521 | JGI IMG/M metagenome (GOLD analysis project Ga0315900, IMG submission 203521) | Freshwater fungal communities from buoy surface, Lake Erie, Ohio, United States - Buoy 12 MA114 | ecosystem: Environmental > Aquatic > Freshwater > Lake > Lake biofilm | place: USA: Lake...
ATATATTCATTATCTGCCCATATGAAACATTTTCTGTAAATAAAGGACTTTCAAAGTCTTCACCTTGTTCCGCAAAATTTAATTCAATAGAATTTAATATCAAAGTACGATTTACCATACATATTTGAGGATCAATACTAACTTGTAGATCATTTTCAAGATACATTAAGTTTGAATCTGTGTCATAATCAAATTTAATTATTGGAGCGTTTTGATCAGCTACAATAGATTGATAAATAACTTTTTCTTGAAGGAATTGTAGAAATGTTCCTAATCTAATATAATATTGCTGTCCTATATTTTTCCATTCAATTTGTATAGCATCAACTTTTCCTGTTGTAAATCCATATGTGGCTACATCTAGAGAATAGGAAGTAGATGTTCCCATATTTTCATAGATAGTATAAAAAAATCTTCCTATAGTACTTTTATTAATAGCGTCAATAACTGTTTTGGGGAATAAACTATCCTGAGTAATATTTCCGAATGTGTTAGAATTGGTTAATGAATTAATTTTAAAAGATTCAATAATATCTCCAATACTTACTAAATCTAAAGTAATATCATAACTACCATCTGGGTTGAAGGACCAATGGATATTAGAAACTTTAGCAAACATTGCATCGTAATTTCCTTTAGATGAGATTCGATTTTTTTGAATTTTATCAAGAAATTTATCGTATGTTATTCCTCCTTTTAAAAAATCATCTGCTAAACTATTGTTTATATCAGAGCCTTTTTGTAGAATTCCATTGTTGTCATAATACATTGAATGTCCCCATTCAAGTAGCACACTAAAACCTAATCTAAGGTATAAAGCATCAATTATATCAAATTGAATTCGATTAAATGCTTTAATTTTTACTGTGGCTCTACGAATTGATCCTCTATTTTCATGTTTAATTTCTGCTGATTGAATACCCATCATTGGGCGTAAACCAAATTCTGTTCCTCCAATTCCGTATGCATTATTACCTCCTAAAGGTGAATTGGTTTGAGTTAAACCTGCTCTTTGTTCATTAGTACCTTCATTTATGGTTCCATTAAACAAAACAAACTTTTTAGCAAGATTGTTATCCTTTATTCCTTGAACATTTTTTAAAGATTCGTCTTGAAGAATTTTTTGATCTATAACATCAACTGATGAAATTAATTTTACCCAAGAAGTATTAGCATTTAAATATACTATTTCTTCAGGATCGCGATTTGTAGTATATCCAGATCCAAATCTTTTTTGTCGTTGGGCGACCTGTTCTACTATTTCTTTAGGGAAACCTTCACCTAATATATTCATAACTTATAAATTATTTAAAACTCTAAAACTATTTATTACATCCGCATAATTTGCTGGGATTCGGATTTGGTTGCCTTCAGGTATAATTAATGAATCTTGAGGTAGATCAGCTGGAAGTGATGTTCCTGCTACTGCTGTATTAGCAATAGAAATGACCCACCATAATGATTGATCTCCATAGTATTGTTGTGCTAATATATCAAATCTATCACCTTGAGTTGTATAAACATATGCATCATTATCAGATAAAGGAATTTCAGGATACTTTGTTGTTTGGTATACTGGTTTTTTATCAATAATAATGATTGGAATAGGTTGATAACGATTCATTTATCTTAATGTTAATGGAGGAGTTTCATATGGAATAAGCGAAATATTTTTAGATTCTAATGATGAAATACTTGGAATTCTATAATTATCTTTTTCACCCGCACTTAAAGCTATATACTTTTCAGGACCATAGAAATTATTATCTTGTGTTGGGTCAGATGGATCTACAAAACCATAAGAATTTTGTTGTAGTCTTGGTACAAATGTATGGATTGGAATAAAATTAAATCCTGTTACCTTAATTAAATGGGGAAGCTCTTTAACTGAAGAATCTGATTGAGCAATACCACCTCTATCAATAGGAGCATCTAGATTACCATCATCAATTCCTATTTCCCAAGTTGCATTTTCTTCATTCATTTCATAAGAAAATCCTGTTATAAGACCTGGTTGTTCATAAAAATATCCCCCTATAGTTAATGTAACAATATTTCCTCTCATATATCCATTAGCACTATAATCTGGAGCGCAAACTGAAGCTAGATAATTTAATTTTTTATACATTGGAATCAATTCAGCTTTTGATTGTGCTGCTACTGTCCAAGATAATGAAACTTTTCTGTCAAATCCCTTGTAAGTGTAGAATTTTTCACCTCTTCCAATATATTGGGTTGGATCCCAATCTGAAGTATATTGATCAGAAATTTGATCTAGGAATGCTCTAAAATGGATATAAATTCGAGTAGATGGATTGTCATTATTTATAACACCAATTCTAAATTTGACTAAATCATTTCCCACATTATTTGGATTAATTCCAGCTATTTCACTACTATATATAGGAAGAGCATTTATTTTATCATATGAATTAAAAGAAGCGGCTCCTAAAGGTACTAAGGGATCATCTGCGTTGGCCCCGCTAACATAACTAAATACATTTTTATTAATGGAATTACCTGGGTCTCCTAAATTGACTCTATTTTCTATGGTTTGATTATTTCCATAATTATATGATGGAGCTAGTGACATAAGAGTTGTTTGACTCTGAGCTTCAGACTGGATTGCTTGTCTTAACCCACCTCTAAAGTCTTGTTGGTAGAGTGCGGGAACATATCCTTTAATACGTCTAGGGTTATCTAATTGAAAGTTATCTTCAGCAATTTCTAGTTCGGCTAATTGACCAAGAATATTAGGATTAACTGATTGATTTTTATTTCCTGCGGTTTTATTAGTTGCAGTATTAAGTCCTCTATATCCTAATGTTAAATAATTAACTGTAGGGTCTGTAATATCTATAAAAGCGTTTACTCTTACAGTAGGATTAGATAATCTAATATTAGTTTTACCTATTCCTAACTCAGAACCTGGTCCTCCTTCATATGAAAGAAGAATTTGAGGATCGGTACTTATATCATTCATTCCCAAAAATCTAGAGTTGGGAGTTGAATTTGAGGGAGTTAAAAATTTAGTTCCGTATAATTGGATTAATCTATTGCTTAAAGTATTTTGATTGGGAGTTACTTTAACCCCATATAAATTCTCATTATCTGAGGTAGGACCTGTTGAAGCAAATGGATTTAATCCTTGTTTATTAACATGTAATCCAAAAGCTACTCCTCCTGCTTGCGCTAAGGTACTTAAAGGAGTATATATTCCTTCATTCACCAATCCACTAGTTTGAGTGCGGACAGCTGTTCTAGAAAGTAAATTTTGTTTTGCTATAAATAGAAACCCACTTGGATTCTTAGTATCTGTAAAATATTTGCCTAATCTCTTAACATCTATAAGTGAATCCGTTACGGTTTTACTTCCACCTCTTAGGATAAAATCTTTGTTTAGAAAGCCGTATTCCCCAAGTTCTTCAGGAATTTCAGTTTGAATGTAAGGTTGGTTTGAGGAACCTCCATCAAATTGATCATTCCCAAACTTAAGAGACTTAAGATTAGTTTTAAGATTAATTAATGACATTAACCAGGTAGGTTGTTAAGATATTGTCCTTGAGAAAATGTGTTATTAATTGAACCAACACTTGGATCACTTAATGGACCTGTTGGTAATACCCCATTAATATCCAATAGTGAAGGTTGAGGTAAATTGTTATTAAAACCATCGTTATATGCTTGATATGCAGCATTTACTTCTGAAAAATCAGAGCCATCTAATGAATATCCAGGTGTATTTCCATCAGCATGTAATTTTGATTGTTGTGTTGCTCCTGGGTTTATTGTTGGAGTTTGTCCATTACCATATGAGTAAGTTGAACCGTCTATTGTTAATTTATCTAAAAGTCCCATAATTTGTTTTTGTTATAAATATTGTGTTTATTGAGTTTTATATGTTCCAACTGTTACTGCTGTACCTACTTTAGTAGGACCCATGTATATATTTCCCTCTTTGGTTGCTATTTGAGCTAGATACTTCTTCATTTCAACAAATTCATTCATTAATTTTGATAAAGGAATTACAGCTTCTGGACCTGCTTCACCAACAAGTGCGTTAGTAGGTTTAGTAACTATACCTCCGGTGGCCATTTCAACTCTTTCCCCAAATATTTTATTAGCTAGAAAATCTCCAGCCATGCCTCCTGCTACACCACCACCAATAGTACCGATACCTGGAGCTATAAGAGAACCTAATGCTCCTCCTGCTATTGAACCTAAACCTGATAGTCCTGCCCTTCCTATTGATTCCATGTTAATACCTCCTTCAGCAATATCCATTCCTAAAGATCCGAGTGCTCCTAGTATTCCTAATTTTCCTCCTACTCCTTTTACAGTACTTTTTAACATTCGACCCATTGCTCTTCCTCCACCTCCTACTCCTCCTCTACTAAATGCTCTTGCTACTCTTCCTAATCCTGTTGGTCTACTTCCTCCAGCACCTCCCCCACCTAATACTCCTCCACCACCTCCGGCCATTGTAACTACCATGGGATTCATTGAAGTTCCTTTAGTTAAAGATCTAACTAGCATTCCTCCAGTTAGTACTGCGGCTATTGGAGCAGCATATCCTAGTATTTCCTTTACTCCAGGGATTTTTGCAATTCCTGCAATCATGTTAGCAATAGTTTCAGCCATTTGTCCTAATGGACCTTCAACTATTGAAGCTAATAAACCTTTTAATTTATCTACTGCAGCATTGAATTTTTGTTGAGCATCTAAATTTACTTTAGCTAATTCAAATTCTTTACCTTGATTCATTTGTTTTTCTAAAGCTGCTGCTTTATCAAAGTCTCCTTTTTCTTGAGCAGCCTTAATTGCATCTTTGTATGCTTGTTTATCTTTAACACTTAACTTACTTATAGCTTGTTGTGTTCTTAAAGAATCTGCTAATTGATCTGCACTCATGCCCAAAGCTCCAGCCAATGCTTCTTGCTGGATGACATTCATGTTTTGGAATTTGTTTAGACCATTAGGTCCTAAATTCTTCATCAATTCAGCAGCGGCTTCTGCGGATTTTCCTTGTAAAGCTAAATATCTAGCTTTTTCAAGATTTAAATCCATTCCTGTTATTAGTTCAGCTGAGAGTTCATTTGCTATTGATTCTTCAAAATTAAGTAAACTTTTAGCAATTCCTTGAGTGTCTTCTAAAGTCATTCCCAATTTTTGGGCTTGAACTACTGCTTTAGCTATTAATTCAGGATTTCCTTTATATTGAGCATTAAGTTGTCCTCCAACTTTTGCTACTGCTTGAATAACTTTTTTATTATTTAATAAACCTTTGTTTTGTTTTCCAATAGCATTAACTATATCTTCCTGAGATTTACCTGATAAAAGAGAATATTCAGCAAATGCTGCTGCTTCTTCACCTGAAAGTCCTAGTTTTTTAGTTAGATCAATTTGATCTTCTAACATAGATTCAGTAAGCATAGCGCTTGTGCCAAATCTATCGTTAATTTGATTAGTAGCCTCTAATAAATTGGTTTGTGTGGATAGTAAGTTATTGCTTGAGGCAGTTATATCTGAAAATCTTTGATTTAGTATTTGGGCTTCTGAAGAACTGATGCCTAAATTTCTTGCTATGTCAGCTGTACGTTGACTGAATGCAAGGCCCAGATTTACTAGTTCTTTGAATAGTTTAATAGTTACACCAATGATAACTAAAGGATCAGATAAATTTTTTCTGAGGCTTTGTCCTAATGATTTAAGAGCAGCTCCCATTACTGACCATCTGGTTCCAGTTAACGATGCTGCTTCTTTATTTGAAGCTTCTAATGCTGATTTTACATCTAAAAATTTATTTAAAATTGGGATTTTATTGATTCCTTCTAAAATATCTCCTGTGATTCCTAAATTACGTTCAATATCTATGAAAGTAGAAGCTAAGGATTTTGTATTTTCAATTAATTCTTTAGAAGATAAAATTGCATCATCATAACTATCTAAAATATCTAATAATACTCTTTGTTCTGCTCTGGTAGCGGTTGTTAATCTTTTAGCAATAGCCTCTCTTTTTGTTTGATTAGCTAATAATTCTTTTTGAATACTATTAAGAGATTTTTCTACATTTCCTCTTTCTTTAGCATTAGATAAAGTTTCTTCACTAACTTTTTGAAGTTCTTTAGCTAAGTTTTTAGTTTTACTTATCTGAGGATCATAAGCTTTAGCACTATCACCAGTTATCCTGGCAATGAGTTTGGCATTGTCTTTAATTTTATCAACATAATTATCTAAAATACTACCAAGAGATTCTGCTTCTTCTCTTAAGTTTTTTAAATCATCAGGACTTGGAGTAGCCATTTTTTAAACTAATTTATTTATTATAAATATTAAAAAAGATAACAATTATCAAATCCAATGTAATTCAAAAATCCAATTAAAAAATAAAAAAGATATAGTATAACTTAATATTGTTATTATAACATCTTTCCATCTTTTTTCTTTAATCTCTTTATATATTTCTTTAATTATGTAAATAGGCATTAATAATAATACAATAATAAATAATATATTTAACATATTTATTCTATTTATATTTTACACTAGATTTACCGGTTGGAGTAATGGGTTTAGGAATACTACCCCATGCTTCTTTATTAACATTACCTGTTGGATCAATTAATGTAGATTTATTTCCACCACCTTTAAAAGAAGATTTTTCATGAGCTTCATTTTCTTTTTGATAAAATTCATTTATTTTGTTAAAAGTAAATTGGCGCAACCATCTAGGCATAGCATAAATAGTTGGCCAATCATATCCTCCTTTTCCATGAAAGCAAATCTCATGAATTTGGGTAAATAAATTTGCTCTCGCTATTGGAGCAGTATCAGAAGTCAGGCCAAAAAAACCTAAGCCCAATTGGGATATCGACTCTATTTTCACTCCCGTCGGGAAAAAAAGTTAGATCAACATCGGGTTGATTTTCTTTAATATGTTTTCTTAATTCCCTCGAGTCTCGAGCTAGTAAATGATTATCAACAAATTCTCGAATTGCTTTAATTTCCCTATCTCCATCAACTGATGTAATCATGTATTTGAGGCGAGTGGAGAGTTCAGGAGATAAATTTTTGTTGATTTTTTTCAATCCATCCAATTCAGTTTGAATCTTTTGTTCATCACCATGAGTTAGAATTTTATAAGTAATATTAACGCTTGTTGACGGTAGAGTATAATTAAATTCGTTAACTCCTTTATTTGAATGTTCAAATGGTTTATTATCAATACCTGATAAATCTACAGTATATTCTGTTCCATCATAGTCAAATGAATAATCTTTACCATATCCTAAAACACGAGCAGCAACCATTATTGCATTTTTATCTCCTACAATTAGATCATTGTAGTTAATTTTAGAAACAATAAGTGCTTGTAATAGTTTATCTAATACTATACCTTTCTGAATATATGATTGATTAGTAAGGATGTCTTCTTCCTTAGCTGTCATATATTTCATTTCAATTTTTCCACTTGATAGGGGATTTTCTTCTGGGTAAATTAAGCCTTTTGAAGGTAATTCAATAACTTCTGTTGGGATGTTGTTTTCCATAAATTTTATTTAATGTAACTTATTTTATTATAAATATAGTGAAAATAAAGAAGCTCACCAAGTTCAGGTGAGCTTTCTTTAATTTGTTTTTGGTTGAATTAGAAATTCAAGATACAATAATCCATTCCTAAGTTAACAGTCAATTCTTGAGCTGCTGCTTCATCATCCCAACTGTAATCACCAAAATTAGCAGATTTAATAAATGCTCCTTTGATAATCCATTCTGAAACGATATCGCCTACAGGTCCTAGAACGTTGATAGTTACATCTTTCTTATAGAAATCAGAGTAACCATCTCTTCCTGTAACAGATTCGTGATGTAAACGTACCCATTCCATTACTGATTGAGCACCAGATGGAGTGATAGGATCAAACAATGTCATTTCAATATCATCCCATAATGCTTTACCTTTGATTTTACGGTAAACGTTAATATGGTTTAATTTAATTTCATCCATTGTTACTCCTACAGCACCAATCTTTTTAATTGTATATGAGGGAATACCATCAACATACATGATAAAGCGATTCTTTACCTTAGGTTCAAATGCTGTGAAAAATATTTCGTTTGGTGATAAAATTGCCATTTTCTTTTATATTTTTTATTTATTATAAATATGTATCTATTTTATTTTTACGCTGGGAATGAAGCACCAGTTGGAGTAACGTTGAAATCTAAGTAGATAAATTCAGCGGTTTTAGTTGGTTGTAAGTATATTTGACCAACTAACTCGTTTCTGTCGATTACATCAGGAGTATTGTTTGTATCGTCCATAATCACTTTAAACGCGTATAATCCTTGGCGTTGTTGAACGCTTGTTAAGTAAGGATTAACTTGGCTTAAGAATTGATTTCTTGTTGCAATTGAGTTTTGTTCAAACACTAATGTATTTGCAATTTGAGAAATATATGATTTAAGAGCAATTAATAAACGACGAACATTTACACGATCAAGAGCAGATGCTCTTAATTGAAGTGTTTTCTGACCATATACTACTACCCCTTGTCCTGGGAATGTTGCAATTGGATTTACTTTAGCAGCATATAAATCATTACGATTACCTTGTGATAATTTTTTCTCTGCTCTTACTACTGTATTTAATCCTCCTCTATTAATACCTGCTGGTGCAAACCAAGGTTCTGCTACCGAATCATTATAAGCATAAACACCTGCAATTGAAACTGAGGCCGGTACCCAAACATATTCGCCTGTTGAAGGTTCAACTACTTGTACCCATGGCCAATACATAGCTCCGTATGAAGTATCTCTAGTACCTGCTTCTGTAGATGCCTGAGAGATATTTGAATTATATGCTACTGGATCAATTACATAGATAAAATCCCCACGATTTTGAGCAATTTGAATTAAATCACCAATTGGGCCTGTATAGTTTGTATTGTATAATCCTGGAGTGAATAATATATTAAATTTGTAATCATCAGTATTTGCAAGTAAATTGATCATATTAGTATAATCAGATCCTACTAATCCTTGAGTGTTTATGTTGTTAATGTTATTATAGAAATTAACTCCACCCGGGATATTACCAATTGCACCACCAAATGCTCCTGAGATATTTAATGGGATTGATGATGTAAATTGTGGTTTGAAAATTCCAGCATTATCAAAGAAATTAGGTGTTGTATAATTTACAGCACTTACTCTTAAATAATTTGATCTATTAGCAAAAGAACCTGAGAATACAATTTGAGAATTTACTGAATCATAAACCTCTCTAAAGTCACCAATTACACGAGAAATATAATTTGGTGAATTTGGATCTAATGTTAAATTAGTCCATGTTTCCAATACTACAGGTTGAAGAGCACTATCATTACCTCTTCTAACTAATATATCAAATGTTCCAGAAGCTGATCTAGCATTTACGACTTGCCATCTTATGTTATTTTCTGAACCGCTAGGTAAATTTCCACCTGCTGTTTCAGTGCTGGTACTATTCATTATAATACCTTCAGAAAATGTTTCTAAAGTAAAGGGTGTTGCTGATGTTCCTCCTGAAAGTGTAACTGTAGTACTTCCTGAAATAAATGTGTAAAAATTTCCTAAATATCCTAAAGTAGAATCAAACTTAATACCAGTAGCTGGAGAACCAGAAACACTGGATGTCATGAACTGTAAGGCGGAATATGAAGATGCACTAGCATTAAAAGCTGCTACTACTGCTGCTGTTGTTAAAATATTAGTTGAACCTGATGCTACATAAATTATTGTACTAGTATTTGCAGGAACTGTACTTCCTGTTACTTGAATTGTAATTCCTCTTACACTTAATGAAGAAGATCCTACTATTGATGCTGAGTGCAAATAAGCAAAATCAGCATTTGCTGATGCTGTAGTAAGAGTTATATTATTAAATACTCCAGAAGATGTTGCTGGTGAATAAGAATTTCCTGAACCTGATACTACTCTAGCTACTAATAATGATTGACCTCCATTAGCAAAATAATTATATGCTGTAATAGAGGTAAAATAAGTGTAGTTTTTCTTTTCATTAACACTACCACTTTCTAAAGTAGTACCAAAAATATTTTGAAATTGATTCCATGTAGTTACTACTGTTGGAACTTCTACGGGGCCTTTAACGGTTGGTCCAATAATTGCTGCTCCTACAGTAACTGGTCTTTTTTGTACAAAAGAAGAATCATTCTCTCTTGCTAAGACACCGGGTGATATTAGTACTTCTGCCATTGCTTTTTAGTTATTTTAATTTATTATAAATATGGCAAAACCTTTTAAAAATATTAGTTACTTATAAATTCTCCTTTTTCAAGGTTAATAGATCCGTCACCATATTTTTGTTGTAGTGTTTCACCTACCTTAATTTCCTCTTGACGTAGTTGTTGTAATTTGGTTTTGAGTTGTTCTTTTTGAAATTCAAGATCTTGAAGTCTTATTTCTAAAACTCCAAACTGTTCAACTAGTTGAATTCGTTTGTCTTGAATTAATTTTAATGATTGAATTTCTTCTTGTGTTAAAACTTTTGTTGTCATAAATTTTATTTGTTATTTTAAATTAATATAAAAACCATTTATCTTGTTGTGAATTATATACCCATGTTATTTTCTCTCCAGCGGCATAAGTAAATGTTGGTGTTTCTATCCTATAAGTAGCACCACCATGTTCTATTGCTGTTAAAGTACCATTATAATTCTGGACAAATTTTACTGTTAATTTACTACCTTCAAGTGCTTCAGATTGGATTGGGAAACTGAGGGAAACTGTTAGAAATGCACCACCTGAAATATCAAATAATAATATTCTTTCATTTGCGTATATTTCAGGGAATTCATAATTTCCAGTCCAAGAAGTAAGGTATTTAGTGTTAGCTCCGGTTTGTACTTCCCAAACCGCAGCACTAGTACTTGCATCAGTACAAACATATGTGATTCCGTTATCTAAGGTCCATCTAGAACCTATAATATATCCTTTTGTATCATCATCATTTGCAGTAGGAGTTACTGTTAAATTATATAATGACTCACGAATAGTAAAACCATTTTGAGTCATTACAAATAATCTACCTGCATCCCATTTAAGTTCATAATCAACGGAACATTTTAATGCTATGCCTCCATTACCACTTAATCCGGCGTCTGTGGTTCCTTCTTTTAATCTAGATCCATTATAAAAATTAATTATGGAACCTGAGTCCATTGTTCCTCCTGCTAATGGAAGATAACTTTCTCCTCCTCCACCAACAGCAGCAGAAGAAGTATAAGAAAATTGACCTGAGGATGAATCAAAAACTACTATATTAGTTAATGAGGAAGCTGAGGGCATACTAGGAATAGATAATGAACCAGTTCCTGTAACTGTTATTTGATCTGTTGAAAAAGCCATAATTAACTAAATATTCCGGATTGTATGTAAATTGTTCCGTTCCATTTTTGAATAACTAAATCTGAACCTGAAGGGGCTATTCTCCAACTTCCCACTGATCCACTTTGTCCAAAATATATTGCACTGTCTCCATTTGTGGATGATGAGCCGCTAGCTATTGTCAAACTTCCTGATGTTATAATACTTCCTGAGTTTGATAATACACCAGATGGTACATCTAATTTCATTTTTAATCCACCAGATACAATTCTATAACTACCAGTATAATGCCATTCAAATGATGATGCACCTAGAGTACCTACTATAGCATTAATATGTTTCATTGGTCTATTAATATCACCAATAGGACCTCCAGGGGCAGATACAGGGGATGTTATAATTAATGTACTTCCTGAATAATATGAATTTTGGGAGTATCCTTTTGGTGCAGCAGCCAAATATAGAAAAGAACCAGAAATTCCATTACCTCCAACTACTGTAAATCCTGTTTCCGTGCTAGCACCATTAATTCTATTTTCAAAAGTAGGATAAAACCCTCCATCTAAACTATTATGTACATTAAATGATCCTGTTAATGTTGTAGAACCTGTTACTAATAATGAACCGGTTAATCTAGCTGCATTATTTGTGTAATCAAATGTAAATCTATTTGAACCACTAAAAGCTGATCCACTATTAAATTGAATATGTGTGTCTGATCCTCCAATAGAACCTGTAATTGATATTATAGGTCCATTATAATTTATTGCTTGGATTCTAGGACCTGCTACTAAATTTACGTACGATGATGAAATGGCTTGAGAGGCTGTTTGTGCCCAAGAGGCTGTTCCGAATAACGAGCCTGTAAGTGAACCTGTGAATGAACCTGTTGCTCTTAATATAGTTCCATCATATGTTAAAGTAGGAACACCCCCAAAGGCATTAGAATTATTATATTGTATTTGAGTATCTGAGCCTCCAGGTGAAGTTGGTCCACCTCCTCCACCTCCACCAATTGCATTAGATGCAGTGTAGGTTACTAAACCTGTGGTTGAGTTATAGGTTAGTACTTGATTTGAACCACCTGATTGGGCTGCTCCGCTTACATATAGTGAACCACTTATTTGAAAATCATTACCTGCTGCAAATATTAAGTTTTTTCTATTTGAATCATCAATACCATTTCCTATTATAAATGCCCCTTGTGCAGATGAGGATATATTAAATAAACCTTGTACATGTTGATACTCTCCTGCAGCTATTGTACCTCTACCCTCGGTATGTGAGTAGTCTCCTGAGCTACTTAATGTTTGAGTTTCTCTACCTTCAGTGTGAGAATACCATCCGGATGCCGTGGTTTGAAATCCTTCTGAGTGGGCTACTTGTCCTGTTGCTATTGTAGAGTTACCTTCAGCGTGTGAATAATCACCAGAAGCTGTAGTTAGCCAGCCCTCTGCATGAGACCATCGTCCTTGAGCTAAAGTAGCATTCCCCTCTGCGTGAGTGTGTGATCCACTAGCTCTTGTGTTTATTCCCTCGGCATGTGAATAAGATCCAGAAGCCAAAGTATTTTGGCCTACAGAGCGAGAATAATCTCCCGAAGCAGTTGTTCTAAGTCCTGCTGCATAAGAAAACCTACCTCTTGCGATATTTGCATTCCCGTATGCACTTGCATAATCTCCAATTGCTAAATTATTAGCCCCCTCAGTATAAGAAAATGCCCCACTGGCTATTGATCCTGATCCTCTCGCAAACGAATGTAAACCAGAAGCGGTTACTTGGAATCCTTGTTGTAAACTTTGACTTTCATAAATATAAGTCAAATTAGCAGATCCAGAAAAAGTAGATCCACTATTGAATTGAATGTGTGTGTCTGAACCCCCTATTGACCCAGTAATTTCAATTGCTCCTGCATTATAATTTATTGCTTGGATTCTAGGACCTGCTACTAAATTTACGTACGATGCAGTAGTAGCATATGAACTACTTACAGCTTGTGATGATGAATATGCCCAAGAAGAGGTACCTATTAAGATAAAACCTGGATTCATGGTTATATTACCTACCATAGGATATGTACCATCTAGCATAAGATATCTAGCATCTGCAGCGGTTTGATCTAGTGGGGCAATTTGATACCATTGTTGGGATCCTGAGCTCCATATAAAACTATCACCATTATTTCCAGGTGTGCTATCACCTGATATAACCCATACTAAACCATCAGATAATGAAGCTGTTACTGCTCCTGAGCTACTTATTACTAATGAAGCTGAGGTACCAGTTACAGTTGCTGATAATCCAGTTACTATGTTACCAGTAATTGCATCTGGAGAATTTCCATTTACTGTTCTAGCAGATGCTGTTAAAGACATTCCGTTTACTATTATCCCTAATCCATTTAAAGTAACATATGAAGCTGTTATAGCTTGGCTAGCACTATAAGCCCATGATGAAGTTCCATAAAGTGAACCAGTAAACGATCCAGTAAATGATCCAGTTGCTGTTAGGTTAGTTCCATCAAATGTTAAGGTAGGAACACCTTCAAAAGCACTAGCACTATTATATTGGATTTCACCAGGATTTCCTCCTGGGATTCCTGGTCCTCCTGATCCAGTATCTATTAGAATAGGAAATGTTGTTCCATCTCCTTTTGTAAATGTAATTTCATTTGAATTAACTGATGCTGTTGTGAGGAAACTTCCAGTTGGAGTTATAGATCCAGTATTTATAGTTATTGGAAATGTTGTTCCATCTCCTTTTGTAAATGTAATTTCATTTGAAGATACAGAAGCTGTAACTAAAGCATTTGGAGTAAAAGAAGAAGTTGCTGCTATTCCATTTAAAGATCCACTAAATGAACCAGTAAATGATGTATTTCCATTTCCAGAACCACCAACACTTCCAGTTATTGAATTAACTGGACCTCTTAATGCATTTATAATTGCTCTAGCTATAAAACCAGAATCACCATCATTTAAAAAAGGTATACTACTCATTTTTTATTATAAATATTATGTATTTTTAATTTCATTTATGTTGTTTATTACTTGTTCACTTACTCTTATCTTAACTACATCTTGTAATTTTTTTAATGCTGTTACATCTTTTTGTAATACATCAGGAATAATATATCCGTTCATTTTAATACTAAATGTACTACTTACTACTCTTTCTTCTTTATCTGCTAGTTCTGTTTTAATAGCAAACGAATCAATCATCGCTCTAAACTGGAAACGAGCAGGATCGCCCCAATATGAATCAGAAGCGTATTCAATTGCTTCAATAATTTTATTGAGCTGATCCATGTAGTAAGTATTGATGGTGCAGGTATAAGTTACTGTGATGTAATCTGGGACTACAATTGCATAGTATTGTTTTTTAGGTCTAACATTATTCAGAACACTAAAATTATCGTATGCGTTTTTAGGGTTATAACTTTTTCCTTGTATTGAAATATTGTTTGGATTATTTGCATCTAATTTATTAGCAATTGTTCTTACTTTATCAATATTGTCTCTTTTGAACATGATGATAGGCATCATAATTCTACCTTGAGAATCTCTAAAATAGCCAAATTTTTGAAATGAAGCCCATTTTTCCGGTGAACCATAAATTATTGGAACTTCAATTCTTGTTCCATTTTGTATTACAAATGGTTTAATTACATTTGCAAAGTAATACATTATGGATTCATCAATATCTTGAATACCAATTGAGAATGGTTTTGTAGTATCTCCTGTAAAGGAAACTTGATCTCCTCTGTTAATACTGTTAGCACTATTAGGATTTCCCATCTCAGTATCAGACGCTGTATGCTGTTTGGTACTAAGTTCTCTTTGCGTTTTAGGAATTGGAGTTCTACTATTTTTAGCCATTATAATAGTCTAGTTCTTTGTATGTTAACTCTATCTGCTGGAACATAATGGCAATCACATGATATACCAACATTGTAACCAAAATTCTCTAATCCTGGATTTAATGGGTTTGGATTATTTGGATATTCTGGATCTTTACCTACAAAATATTGTGTTGCTCTTGCATTATCTACTTCCCAATAACTTTCATGATATAATATAATGTCTCCTACTTCAGGAACCAAGTTTGCTTCAATTAAATCATCACGTAAAAATGCAAATGAAATAGGCCAATCAAAGTTTACACCTAAATCACTAGTAGGATTTGAAGTGGTTTCAACAGTAATTAATGCGTTTAATAAAACCGGCCCATCAAAGAATTTTCCACCAGATGCTTCACCATATATATTAATAGATGTTTCTTTTAACTTATATTTGTAAAAAGCACACTGTTGGGTTATTATATCCCCCATCAGTTCTCTATTCATTCTTCTTATGAATGAAACATCTCTTGAAGATCCAAATATTGCCATTTTATCCTATAAATATTACCATTGGTGATTTTGAAAGTTCGCTCATTGCTGAATCGCTTTCTGCTTGTTTTCTTGCTAATAATGCTTGACGAGAAGTTTCATCAAAATATACTCTTAATCTTTCAAGTAATGCTGTTTTATCTGTCGTAGCGGATGCTAATAGATCAGATTGATTTAATGTAATTTCTCTATTTGGAATAGGAACTTGGGTATATTTTCCACGAACATATCCTAGCATTTCTTTACATAAAGCTAATGTATATTCAAATATCCATTGTCTTCCTATTGAATTAATTTGAGAGTATACTGGGTTAGTAAAATTAGCATTTGATGCATTTGTTACTTGACCTGGGGCTTGTCCTACAACACTATTATTTCTTTCTTCTATACTAATATATTGAAACCAAATATGACTATCGTCATGAGGAGGTATAGGGAATATTCTTAATTTATTATTTATTAGTTCAAATGAATAATCAGATAAAGATACTTGATTTTGCATTTCAACTGCTTGAGTAGTTTGTACTAATAGACTTGTTGGATACATTAAAAATCCAGTTGATCCAAATAACCCATATGCACCAACAGCTGGAACTCCTCCTAAACCTGAAAATATACTTAGATTATACACTCGATTAACTGCTGGAGGGGGTTGCCAAAATATTCTTTTAATTTCCATTCCTCCAGTTACATTATTTTCTATGGCCCATAAGTTAAAATCATAATCTTGAACCCCAGCTGTAGTTTTAAATGAACCACTATACCAAGTAATATTTCCTCCAACTCCTGCTTCAGAGCCATATTGTTGGGATAATCTAATTACTCCAGCCATTGAAGGTGTAGTAACAACATGATTCATATTTGAAGCAGTAGAAGAGCCAATTACATTTAGTAAATTATCTCTTAATTGAAAAGCATATAATTCATTTCCATATGTGGTAATGGCTTCCTCAAATGCAGCATAAAAATTTAAATCCTGCAATTCAACATCCATGATTGGATATCCTAATCGTCTAGCACAAAAAGTTGTTACCTTATCTGCATCTGCTTGAAATTGTGGATCAAAATCATAAAATCCAAATGGAGTTTCTCCTGGGAAAAATGATGAGCTGCCTGGGTATATAGGAATATTCATTGGAAAGTCAATTTATTATAAATATTGACTTTTCCAATTTAATTTACAAATGTGTAAGATGTAGTTCCTGGTCTTGTTCCTACATTCCAATTTCTTGTTGTTGCACCTACTGTACCACCAAATGTCCATACTGTTTGACCTCCTGATGAATCTATACGTGTACCATTAACATATATTAATGTTTGTGTTGCTCCTGGATCTAATGTCCATATGGCAAGATTAGTTGCATCAGATGATACCATTGTAGGTCTTGCTGTAGTAGCTAGCCCTCCTGTGATACTTACTCCTGTTCTAGTTCTGTATGTTACTCCTTGTTGTAGTGTGATGTTAAATGTTCCTGCTGCGGAACATATTAAATTATCACAATCCCATCCAAATGCTCCTGCAAATGTAGCCCCAAGACCAGTAAGAGTTAAGTTGCTACTTATTCTTATAGTTCCTCCATTTATAGTTAATGTTGATACAGGAATATTTAAGTTAAAAAATGCATTAGTAGGAACATTATTAACTATTGTTGGAGAACCTGCTAACGTAAGAGTATTTGAATTGGCTGCAAAATTAACACTACTATTTAATGTTAATGTTTTACCAGTTGCTCCCCAACTTAATGTACTTGCTGGTGTAACTACAGCTACACCTAATTTAGAAATAGTTAAATCAGTAGCTATAGTTCCACTTATTGTTGCATTATTTGAACCATCCATTATTAATGTTGCATCGCCACCAATAGTACCAGTATGTATTAGACTACCACCAACAAATATATTAAACACCCCAACAGTTGTTATATTTTGTGCATTAGTAAAATTATTAGTAAAAGTGAAGTTTGATTGTAATGTTATTGTAGTTGAATTAACAGTTGTGACATTAAAAAAGCTAATTTTATTACCACCTGTAGATGTTCTATCAGTATCTAATGTACAAGCAGATGGTCTAAAAACATGCCCTGCTGTAACACTTACCATTCCTGATGTTAATCTTAATGTACCCGAAGAAATTTGTAATAATGTAGGTAAAGTAATAGTATTAGTAACAGCAGTATTTATTATTATAGTAGAGCTAACGAATATACCATTTAAACTTCCAACACCATTAAGAATATATGTAGATGTTGATGATAAAGTCGGACATATTAAACTTCCTCCAATTGTAATATTAAATGTTCCATTTATAGTTAAGTTAACTAATGCGGTAAAACTACCACTTATAGTCCAAGCATCACCCCATGTATGTGTTGCATTTAAATTAATTTGAATACTTCCAGGCCATGTTACTCCATTTGATGTTAATGTATTTCCACCTGCTGTTCTAATTAATGTCCCGGTGCCTGTTACAGTCATTCCTGTGCCTAGAGTAAATACTCCACCTGCAACAGATATATTGTTAGTTCCTAATGCCCAAGTTTTGGCCCCATAGCTTGTTGCATTGAATGATAAACAAGTACCTGCAACATCGAGATTACAGTTAGGGCTTGAAGCATCAAATATAACATCATCAGCAGCAGTTGGAACAGTTTGTCCTCCAGCCCCACCAGAAGTTAAACTCCAATTAGATTGTGCACCAGTTTGTCCCCAATTATTATTTAATCCACCATTTACAAAATACCTTAATGCCATATCTTAACAAACGTATGTATAGGCAGTAGTTGCTTGGGCACTGCCTGTACCCCAATTAGTTGTTCCAGTTAATATTCCTCCAAATGACCAAATTGTTGCCCCTTGAGAACTATCAATTCTAGTACCATTCACATAAACTAGTGATTGTTGTGCTCCATTATTTAAAGTCCAAATTGATTGAGTTGTTGCATTATCTGAGGTCATTGTAATTCGTGAAGCAGATGTACCTAATAAACTTGCTGTTGAAGTTGTTCTATATGAAGCACCTGATGAACTATTGGCTAAAGTAATTGTTCTATTTGGTGTTGAACATAATAGATTTGCACAAGTCCAACCTGCTGTACCTGTAAATGTTGTACTTCCTGTAATTGCTAATGTTTGATTATTTGAAATAGAAATTGGGGTGTTTATTACATATGTAGCAAGACCAGGAAGTATTAAATTATAAAAAGACATCCCACTCATTGTAACTGCAATATTTGCAGGTACTGAAAATGTAGAAGTACTAGTATTAATAGTTCCGGCAGTAAAGGTAAGACTTCTACCTGCAGCACCCCATGTAATTGTTGCTGCTGTTGGAAGTGTTACTGTTGCTCCATTTTTATTTACAATAATACTATTTTGATAAGTTCCAGCTCCCCAAGTTGTATTTGTACCACCTTCTAGTTCAATTATTGAAGTTCCACGCAAAGATGTAGAAGTACTTAAATTTCCGTTTACGAATATTTTTGCGCCATTAAATTCATTTTGAGTTGAACTAAAGTTACCTAAAAATTCTATTGGCCAAGTTATGGTTGTTGATTGATTACTTAAACCACTTAAATTTCCAT
>Ga0315900_10004606_pt1 | contig 19362 bp, 14 predicted proteins | sample LakEriMetagenome_FD_203521 | JGI IMG/M metagenome (GOLD analysis project Ga0315900, IMG submission 203521) | Freshwater fungal communities from buoy surface, Lake Erie, Ohio, United States - Buoy 12 MA114 | ecosystem: Environmental > Aquatic > Freshwater > Lake > Lake biofilm | place: USA: Lake...
GCGAAGGCACGGCGCTCGAACTTCAGGCCTTCGTCGAAGGGCAGGCTGGCGGCCGCGGCCACGGCCTCGGCGCACTTGCGCGGCGCCGGATAACGGGGGGCCACGGTGCCGATGGTGGCGAGCGCGAACTGCACGTAGGGTTGCGCGTTCGGATAGTCGACGGCGAGGTCGCGCACGCGCGGCAGGCCGCGCTTGCCTTCGACCGCAGCCCGTGCGAAGGCGATGGCCCCGGCGAGCAGATCGCCCTCGACGATCTGATCGAAGAGCCGGGTGCCCTTGAACTTTTCGGAGGCGATCGCCTGACCCGTGACGATCATGTTCATCGCCATCTCGAAAGGCACCACGCGCGGCAGACGCTGGGTGCCGCCGGCACCGGGCAGCAGGCCGAGCTTGACCTCGGGCAGCGCGATCTGGGCGCCGGGCGCGGCCACCCTGAAATGGCAGGCGAGCGCCAGTTCGAGGCCGCCGCCCATGGCCACCGAGTGGACGGCCGCGACCACCGGCTTGGCCGCGTTCTCGATCATCGCGATGATGGTGCCCAGGTTGGGCTCGGCGAAGGTCTTGGGGGTGTTGAACTCGCGGATGTCGGCGCCGCCCGAGAAGGCCTTGCCGCCGCCGGTGAGCACGACCGCGCGCACCGCGGCATCGGCCATCGCGCGCTCGAGGCCATCGACGATGCCGCGGCGCAGCTCGAGCCCCAGCCCGTTGACCGGGGGATTGTTCATGGTGATGACGGCGACGTCGCCGTCGACGCGGTAGGAAGCCTGGCTCACGGTGTCTCCATGCGTAGCGGGTTTGCGCCGGAACGCCGGTCCGGCTGCGGGATGATGCCAGAGGCGCGCGCGGCGACCGTGCCGCACGCGCGCCGGCTGCGCCTGCTCAGGCGGTGGGCAGCCGGTAGTCGTGGAACTGCTCGCGCAGCTTCGTCTTGAGGATCTTGCCAGTCGCGCCCAGCGGAATCGCGTCGACGAACTGCACGTCGTCGGGGGTCCACCACTTGGCGATCTTGCCCTCGTAGAAGGCGAGCAGTTCTTCCTTCGTGAGTTGCGCACCGGGCTTGCGCGCGACGATCAGCAGCGGGCGCTCATCCCACTTGGGATGGGCCACGCCGATCACCGCGGCGTTGGCCACCGCCGGATGCGCGATCGCGAGGTTCTCGAGGTCGATCGAGCTGATCCACTCGCCGCCGGACTTGATCACGTCCTTGCTGCGGTCGGTGATCTGCATGTAGCCCTCGGCGTCGATCGTGGCGACATCACCGGTGGGAAACCAGCCGCGCCCCTGGTCGTCACGGGCCAGCGGATCGCCACCATCACCCCGGAAGTACTCGCGAATCACCCAGGGGCCACGCACCAGCAGATTGCCGAAGGTCTTGCCGTCCCAGGGCAGCTCGACGCCGTCGTCGCCGACGATCTTCATGTCGATGCCGAAGATGGCGGTGCCCTGCTTCTCGAGAATGCGCTGGCGGGCGTCCTCGGGCACGGCCTGATGGCGCGCCTTCAGCCGCGACAGCGTGCCGAGCGGCGAGAGCTCGGTCATGCCCCAGGCATGGACCACCTCGACGCCGTACTGTTCCTTGAAGGTGCGGATCATGGCCGGCGGACAGGCCGAGCCGCCGATCACGGTGCGCTCGAAAGTCGAGAACTTCAGGCCATGGGCGCCGACATGCTGCAGCAGCCCCAGCCAGACCGTGGGCACGCCTGCGGAGAACGTGACGCCCTCGGCTTCGAAAAGCTCGTAGAGTGACTTGCCGTCGAGCTGCGGCCCGGGGAGCACCAGCTTGGCGCCGACCATCGGGCACACATAGGGCAGGCCCCACGCGTTGACGTGGAACATCGGCACGACCGGCAGGATCACGTCGCGGGCCGAGGCGGCCATCGCGTCGGGCAGTGCCGCGCCGTAGGCATGCAGCACGGTGGAGCGATGCGAATAGAGCGCGCCCTTGGGATTGCCGGTGGTGCCCGAGGTGTAGCACAGCGCGACCGCCGAGCGCTCGTCGAGCTCGGGCCAGCGCCACCCGGCGCTGCCCTCGGCGAGCAGGGTCTCGTAGTTCAGAAGATTGGGAATCGCGCTGCCGGTCGGATGCCGGTCGGCATCGACCATCGCGATCCAGGCCTTGACGCCCGGGCACTTGGGGGCAATGGCCTCGACCACCGGCAGAAAGGTGATGTCGAAGGCGAAGCAGCGATCGTCGGCGTGGTTGACGATCCAGGCGATCTGATCGGGATGCAGACGCGGGTTGATGGTGTGCACCACCGCACCCATGCCGCCGACGGCGTAATAGATCTCGACGTGGCGATAGCCGTTCCAGGCGAGCGTGGCGACCCGGTCGCCCGACTGCACGCCGCGCTGCTGCAGCGCGCTGGCGAGTTGGCGCGCACGCGCCTCGCTGTCGGCGTAGGTGTAGCGATGGATGTCGCCTTCCACCCGGCGCGACACGATCTCGACGTCACCATGGTGTCGGGCGGCGTGCTGCAGGATCGACGAGATCAGCAGCGGCATATCCATCATCAGGCCTTGCATCGGCGCTCTCCGGGAGGTTGCGGCGGGGGTGGACGAAACGAGGCGCGATGGTCGCGCCGCGGGTTGTGGGTCGTCAAGCCAGGGGTCGTCATACACTAGAGGCCATGGTCGCGCTGATCGACCAGGAACGGAGAACACCCGATGACCCAGGACACGAAGGTTCGCAAGAGCGATGCCGAATGGCGCGCACAACTCACGGAAGAGCAGTATCAGGTCACGCGGCGCCACGGCACCGAGCGCGCCTTCAGCGGCTGCTACTGGGACCATCACGGCACCGGCACCTACCGCTGCGTGTGCTGCGACACGCCGCTGTTTGCCTCGGCAACGAAATTCGAGTCGGGCTCGGGCTGGCCGAGCTACTGGGAGCCGATCGCTCCCGAGGCCGTGACGCTCAAGCGCGACTTCAGCTGGGGGATGATCCGCACCGAGGTCCTGTGCAGCCACTGCGACGCGCATCTCGGCCATGTGTTCAAGGACGGCCCGCCCCCCACCGGCCTGCGCTACTGCATGAACTCGGCAGCCTTGCGCTTCGAAGCCGCCGACGGCCCGCAAGACGCCGGCTGAGTCCCGATCAGGCCTTCTTGATCTTCTCGAGCATCCGGAAGATCGGGCGGCTCGAGCCCTTGAAGAGCCGCTTCAGCGACTTGGGCAGGCAGCGGCGCTCGAGGGTATTGCGGCGGGTGCGGGTACGATCGGCCATGGACTCATCTCCGGTAGGCCCGGAAAGTGCCCGGGCAAAGCCTGCGATTCTAGCCCAGCCCTGCGGCCCCTCCAAGCATCCGGCTACACTCCCGCCATGAAACTGCTTTTCGATCTGCTCCCGGTCATTCTGTTCTTCGTCGCCTTCAAGGTGGCCGGCATCTACGCCGCCACCGCGGTGGCCATCGCCGCCAGCGTGCTGCAGATCGGCTGGCTGCGCCTGAAGCGCAAGACCATCGAGCCGATGCAATGGACCAGCCTGGGCATCATCGTGGTCTTTGGCGGGCTCACGCTCGTGCTTCGTGACGAAACCTTCATCAAGTGGAAACCCACCGTGCTCTATGGCCTGTTCGCCGTGGCGCTGGTCGGCGCGCGACTGCTGCGCGGGCGCAACCTGATCCGCATGATGCTGGGCCGGCAGATCCAGTTGCCGGACCCGGTCTGGGCCCGGCTCGACACCGCATGGGCGCTGTTCTTCGTCGTGCAGGCCATCCTGAACATCGTCGTGGCCTACGGCTTTTCCACGGATGTCTGGGTGAACTTCAAGCTCTTCGGGGCGATGGGGCTCACGCTGCTCTTCGTCATCGGCCAGGCGCTCTGGCTCGGCCGTCATGTCCGCGAGGACGGCGATGCGGCCTGAAGCGAGCGAGGTCCATGCGCGACTGACCGCCGCCCTGCCCGGGGCTCGGGTCGAGGTCATCGACGAGAGCCATCTGCATGCCGGTCATGCGGGGGCGCGCGGCGGTGCCGGGCATTTCCGCGCGCGCATCGTCGCGGCTGCCTTCGAGGGCCTGCGTACAGTGGCCCGCCATCGCCTTGTGTATGATGCCGTGCGCGACTGGATGCCTCACCGCGTCCATGCGCTTGCCATCGAAGCGCGATCGCCCACCGAGGCGGCGCGCCCACCCGAGGATTCCACCCTATGAGTTCGCTTCGCACCCGCGCTCGCGCGGCCGTCGGCGCCGTCATGTTCGTCTGCGCGGGCACTGCCCTCGCCCAGAACGCCGCCATCGTCAACAACAAGCCGATCCCGAAGGCGCGCCTCGACGAGTTCGTGGCGGCGCTGGCGGCTCAGGGTCGACCCGACACGCCCGAACTGCGCAATGCGGTCCGCGAGGAGCTGATCGCGCGCGAGATCTTCACCCAGGAAGCCGAGCGTCGCGGCCTCACGCGCAACGCCGAGGTGCAGCGCCAGCTCGACAATTCGCGCCAGGAAATCCTGATCCGCGCCGTCATCCGCGATCATTTCCGCACGAAGCCGATCAGCGATGCCGACATCAAGGCCGAGTACGACAAGGCCACGCAGGGCCAGGGTGACAAGGAGTACCGCGCTCGCCACATCCTCGTCGAGAAGGAGGATGCGGCGCGCAAGATCATCGCCGACCTGCAGGCTGGCGCGAAGTTCGAGGAACTCGCCAAGCAGTCGAAAGATCCCGGCTCGGCGGCCAACGGCGGCGATCTCGACTGGAACGGTGCGGGCACCTTCGTGAAGCCCTTTGCCGACGCGATGGTCAAGCTCGAGAAGGGCAAGTTCACCGAGACGCCGGTGCAGACCCAGTTCGGCTGGCATGTGATCCGCCTCGATGATGTCCGCGACGTGAAGCCGCCGCCGCTCGATCAGGTCAAGCCCCAGATCCAGCAGGAGCTCGAGCGCCGCCGGATCCAGGAACTGCAGAAGGAACTTCGCGCCAAAGCGAAGATTCAGTAAGCACCGAGGCGCCCGCCAACGGGCGCCTTCCGGTAGCCAGGCCGCCGGTGCGGCTCGGCTCAGTCCGGCGATGCCGACGCAGGCGGCAGCGTGAAAACCCGCTCACCCGCCGCCGGGTGGGCCTGCGGACAGGCGGCGGCATCCACTTCCCGAAAGCCCAGTGCGCCCAGCAGGGCGCCCGCGGCCTCGTCCGCCTTGCCGGCCACCGCGTGCACCATGCTCATCGGAGCGTGCCGCGCCAGTTCTTCGAGAACCGCCCTGAGCGCCTCTGCGCCGAGACCGCGGCGCCGCTGGGAGGGCGCCAGGGCGATGTCGACCGACGCGGTGCCGTCGGCCTGGGCGGCCGCCTGAGCCCAGCCGAGATAGTCGCCACCGGCAAGCTCCCGCAACGCCCAGTGCAGGCTCGCGCCCGACCCATCGGGTGCGATGCGCCGCTCGAGCTGGGCGAAATGCCCGCTGAGCCATGCCAGCGACGGCGGGGGAGGCTCACGACCGGGTCGGGCCATCGCCGGGTCGGCAAACAGGGGCCAGAGCGCGTCGGCATGCAGGGCCACGATCGGCTCCAGCACCAGACGGGCGGTACGCAGGTTGCGGCGCCCGAACTCGGCTGCGAAACGCTCGCCTGACGCGAGCGTGGCCGCGCGCCGCCGACGCCGCTCGGCGAAGAATGCGCGCAACAGCTGGGCCGACTCCTCGGCCAGCACACCCCCGAGGGCCTCGCAGTGATGGTTGAGCCGTGGCTCGGCCATGAGATCGATCACGCTGCCGCAAGCGCCGGTCTTGGGGTCGGGGGCGCCCCAGACGAGACGGCGGATGCGGGCATGCTGGATGGCACCGGCGCACATTGCGCAGGGCTCGAGCGTGACATAGAGATCGCAGCCGGTGAGCCGGTAGTTGCCAAGCAGCTGGGCGGCCTGCCGCATGGCCCGGATCTCGGCGTGCGCCGTCGGATCGTGTTCGCCGATCGGCTGGTTGTAGCCGGTGGCGATGATCCGCCCCTCGAGCACGATCACCGCGCCCACGGGTACTTCGCCCTGGGCGTAGGCGGTGCGCGCCTGCGCGAGCGCGGCGCGCATGAACATCGCGGAATCGCTCATCCGGAGGATCCCGGATGCTCGGCGGCGAGGCGTTCGGCGGGCAGACGGGATGCTGACCATGCACCCACCAGGCAGATCGCGCCCGCGGCGAGAAAGGCTCGCGCGAAGCCGAGCGCCTCGTCGCCCGCAGCACTGACGACACCGCTGACCGCCGCCGAACCGCCTGCCCCGAAGGCGATCGCGCCGAAGGCAGCCGCGCCAGTTGCCGCGCCGAGATTGCGCGACAGCGAGATCACCGCGGCCGCGGCCCCCAGACGCGTCGGGCCGGCCGTCACCTGACTGATGATCTGCGTCACCGACATCACCATGCCGAGCCCTGTTCCGGCGACAAAACCGAGCAGCAGGACCAGCGTACGCGACGGTGGCAGCAGGCCGAGCGCCCCCAGGCACAGCCCGGCGACGACCAGGCCGGCCAGCGGCGGTTCCCGCGTGCGGCCGGTGACCAGCACGATGCGACCGGCGAGCGCCGCCCCCACGATCGAGCCGCCGGTGAAGGGCACGAGCAGCAGACCGGCCTGGGTGGCGGTACTGCCGAGCACCCACTTGGCATAGGCTGGCAGGTAGAAGACCAGCGCGTAGGACGCGGCAGCGTAGGCCAGGGTGGCGAAGGCGGCGTGGCGCATCACCGACAGGCGCAGGAGCTCGAGCGGCAGATAGGGCTTCGGCGTGCGCAAGCCGACGCGCCACAGCAGCACCCAGAGCGCCATGACCAGGGCGGCGGCAAGGACCGCGGCGGGTGCATCGAGCATGGTGGTGCCACCCGGCCGCGAAATCAGCCACAGCGAGCCGCCCGCTGCCGCCACGAACAGCACCCCGCCTCGTGCATCGACGCGGCCTGCCCGATCGAGCGGTGGCGGCGTGTGCCGCAGGCGAGCAAGCCGCCAGCCTGCGAAGGCGCACAGCGGCAGGTTGACCGCGAAGAGCCAGCGCCAGTCCCCCATCTGCACCACCACCCCGCCGAGTACCGGGCCGACCAGACTCGCACTGGCGAAGAGCACCGCGAAGTAGGCCTGGTAGCGCGCGCGCTCACGCGGGGCCAGCACTTCGCCGATGAGCGCGTGCGACAGGCTCATCAGGCCGGCACCTCCCGCCCCCTGCAGCGCACGGGCTGCCACCAGCGCCGGCAGCGTGGGCGCGAGCAGCGTGGCCAGCGAGCCGAGCGCGAAGACGCCGAGCGCCACGCCGAGCAGGCGGCGCCGGCCGAAGCGATCGGCGAGCCGTCCATAGAGCGGCACCATCGACACCGACGCCAGCAGGTAACCGACCGCGAGCCAGGAGGTGCCGTCGCGATCGGCGAACTCGTCGGCAATCGCCGGTGTGGCGAGCGCGAGCACCGTCTGGTCGACCGCCGCGAGGAACATCGGCAGCATCACGGCGCTGAACAGCGCGAAGAATCTACGTCGGGTATCGGTTTCCTGCATGCGGGGCCCGGAAGCGAGTGCGCATCCTACCCCTGCGCCAGCGATCGCGGCGTCGCGACCGCGTCCGCTCGATACACTCGACCCCGACGGCTGCCGCGACCTTCCCGGGCGCGTTCGCGCCACCCGGCGGCCCGTCTGGAGCCGACCATGTCGCCATCTGAGCCATCCGACGGGGCACGTCGCCCCGAACTCGAGCGCGTGCTGGCCGCGCGCTCGGCGCTGCTCGACGCTCATCGCCCCGAAGCGGTCGCGCGTCAACATGCCCGCGGTCGCCTCACGGTCCGCGAGGTGATCACCCGGCTAGCCGATCCCGACTCCTTCATCGAGTACGGCGGCCTTGCCCGGCCAGCGGTTCCGGGCATGCAGGGCGCAGCCGATGGCCTGGTGATGGGCACGGCGCGCGTCGACGGCCGGCCGGTCGACCTGGTGTTGTACGACTACACGGTGCACGGCGGCACGCAGAGCGCGACCAACCACCGGAAGATCAGCCGCATGTTCGATCATGCGTTGCGCCACCGTCTGCCGGTAATCCTCTGGCTCGAGGGAGGCGGTGCGCGCACGCAGGACATGCGGGTGATCGCGCGCGGCAGCACCACCACCTTCGTGACCTTCGCGCGACTGTCAGGCGTCGTGCCGACGATCGGCATCGTGCCCAGCCGCGCCTTCGCGGGGCAGGCCAACCTCGCCGGGCTCTCGGATCTGCTGATTGCGGTGCGCGACTCGGCGATGGGGCTCGGCGGCCCACCGCTGGTCGAGGCGGCGCTCGGCGTTCGGCTGAGTCCCGAGGAGATCGGACCGGCGCAGGCGCATGTGCAGAGCGGCGTCGTCGATCTGCTCGCCGACGATGACGCTCACGCCATCGAACTGGCCCGACGCTACCTCGGTTTCTTCAGTCCCGCGACGGCGCCGGTGGCGGCGCCCGCCGATCCCTTCGCGCTGCGCGAGCTCGTGCCGGCGAATCCGCGTCGCGCCTACGACGTGCGCAAGGTGATCGCCGGGCTGGTCGACCGCGACAGCGGCCTGGAGCTGCGCCCGGCCTGGGGTCGATCGATCGTCACGCAGCTCGTGCGCCTCGGCGGGCGGACCGTGGGCGTCGTCGCCAATCAGCCGATGCATGCCGCAGGCGCGATCGACTCGCCGGCTGCGGTGAAGGCGGCGCGCTTCGTCCAGCTGTGCGATGCGCATGACATCCCCCTGCTGCTGCTGTGCGATACCCCGGGGCTGATGGTCGGCCCGGAAGCCGAGCGCAGCGGTCTGGTGCGGCACAGCGCCCGCATGCTGTCGGCGATCGCGAACGCCACCACGCCGATCATGACGGTGGTGCTGCGCAAGGCCTACGGACTGGGCTACTACATCATGGGTTCGGCGCCGCTCGACCCGGCGATCCTGCTGGCCTGGCCCACCGCCGAGTACGGGGGGATGGGCCTCGAGGGCGCGGTGAGCATCCTGCACCGTGACGAGCTCGCCGCGATGGCCGACCCGGCGGCCCGCGCGGCCCGGCATCGGGAGCTCACCGCCGAGCTGCGCGACGAGCACACCGCCCTGATGGCCGCGGCCAAGTATCTCTACGACGACGTGATCGATCCAGCCGACACCCGGCGAATCCTGATCGACACCCTGCGCAGCCTGGGCGAGCCTGCGCCGCGAGTCGGCCGCAAGCGGATCATCGAACCCTTCTAGCGCGCGCGTATCCGGCTCAGCGGGTCTTGACCGTCACCTGGTCACCATCGCGGATGCCTTCCGGCGGGTTGTCGATAACCCGGTCGCCCGCCACCACGCCCTGCGCCAGTTCCACGGTGGCGCCGAAGTCGCGCGCGATCGCCACCGGGCGGACCGCCGCCCTGCCCGCGCCATCGATCACGGCCACCCGTGGGCCGGCCTTGCCGAAGATCAGCGCGCTCGCCGGGACGGCCAGACCCGCCGCCGAAGCCGGGCGCGCAAAGCGCACACGCGCGAAGCCGCCGGGCAGCAAGGCTCCGCGGGCATTGTCGAGCGCGAGCTGCACCTGCATGCTGCCCGAGGCCGCGCCGATCGCCTGCGACAGCGCCTGCACCGTGGCCCCGAAGCGTTCGCCCGGTCGCTCCGGCACCAGCACCTCGGCCTTGTCGCCCTGGCGCACGAAGGCCACCTGATTCTGCGGAATCTGCACATACAGGCGCAGGCGCCGCAGTTCCGACAGCACGAAGAGCTCGGTGCCCGGTGCCCCTCCGGGATTGACGAGCGCGCCGATGTCGGTGGAGCGGGCCGTGATCACGCCGTCGAAGGGCGCGACCACCCGGCCGAAGGCACGCAGGGTCTCGAGGCGATCGACGTTGGCCTGCACCGCAGCCACCTGAGCCTGCCGGACCGCAAGATCCCCCCGCTTTTCCTCGACCGCATGGACCGACACGAAGTTCTGCGCCTGCAGCGACTCCCACCGGCGGGTGGTGGCCGCGGCAAGCGCGGCATGGGCCTGCGCACTGGCGAGCTCGGCGCGAGCCTGCATCAGCTGCTGATCCAGCTCCGGGGTTTCGATCTCGGCGAGCAGCTGGCCCGCGCGCACCGGGGTACCGATGTCGGCATGCCAGCGCTTCAGGTAACCCGCCACCCGAGCATGGATCAGGGCGCGGCTGTGCGGCTCGATGCGACCGGGCAGCTCGAGATGGGCCGCTTCGGCGCTTGCCAGCGTGGGTTCGACCACCGAGACCAGCGGCACCCGGGCCACCTCGGCGCGCTCGCGCAGGCGCTCCGTGGTCGTCTGTCGGTTCTGGACCCCCTGGACGACGACGCCGGCGGCCCCGAGGCCCAGCAGCACGAGTACGGCGACCATGGCCAGGCGCGAGCGACGCGCGGGCGGGTGCTCAGGCGGCAATCGAGTCTCCCTGCAACCGCGTCGGCGCCGCGTTGCGGCGCTCATGACGGTGCACCAGCATGAACACCACCGGCACGAAAAGCAGCGTGGCCACCGTGGCAAACAGCAGCCCGCCGATGACCGCGCGCCCGAGCGGCGCATTCTGTTCGCCGCCCTCGCCCATGCCGAGCGCCATCGGCAGCATGCCGATGATCATCGCGAGCGCGGTCATCAGCACCGGGCGAAAGCGCACATGGCCGGCCTCGAGGGCGGCCCTCAGCGCATCGCCGGTCTCGGCGAGGCGCTCGCGGGCGAAGCTGATCACCAGCACGCTGTTGGCCGTGGCCACGCCCATGCACAGGATGGCGCCGGTGAGCGCCGGCACCGACAGCGTGGTGCCGGTGGCGAACAGCATCCAGACGATGCCGGCGAGCGCCGCCGGCAGCGCGGTGACGATCACGAAAGGATCGGCCCACGACTGAAAATTCACGACGATCAGCAGATACACCAGGCCGATCGCCCCGAGCAGTCCGAAGAACAGGCCGGTGAAGGCTCGCTCCATCGTGCGGACCTGACCAAGCAGCACCACCGACGAACCCTTGGGTACCTGCGCCGCCGTGCGCTCGAGCACCTGCCGGATGTCGCGGGTGACCGCGGCGAGATCGCGGTCTTCGGTCGTCGCGTTGATCTGGACCATGGTCTGAAGGTCGTACTGGCTGACGACCGCGTTCGCATGCGTGCGCGATACCGTCGTGAGCCCGCCGAGCACCTGCGGCGAGGTGGCGCCCGCCCCGGTGACCGGCACCGCGCCCAGGCGCTCGAGCGAGTCCATCGTGTACTGGGGTGTCTGGATCACGACCGAGTAGGACACGCCGTTGGCGGGATTGAGCCAGTAGGTCGGCGCGATCTGGCTGCTGCCGGCGAGATTCACCACCAGGCTGTTGCTCAAGTCGCGGGTGCTCAGGCCGAGTTCCTGCGCCCGCGCCCGATCGATATCGACCTTGAGCACCGGGCTGCGCTGCGACTGCTGGATGCGCGCATCGACCAGCCCGGGTATGGCGCGCAGTTCGCGCAGCAGCATCGCGGCGTGGGCGAAGTTCGCTTCGAGGTCGCGTCCGCGGATTTGCAGGTCGATCGGCGCCGGCGCGCCGAAGTTGAGAATCTGACTGACGATGTCAGCGGGCGGAAACGAGAACACGGTGTCCGGGAACTCGCGCGGCAGGAACTCGCGCAGCGCGCTCACATACTCGGCCGTGGGGCGATGACCCTTGCGCAGCGCGATCTGGATGTCACCGTCCTGGGTGCCGATCACGCCGGTGTTGTTGTAGATCAGGTTGATGCTGCTCGGCGGCAGGCCGATGTTGTCGACCAGGGTCGTGATCTCCTCCGAGGGGATCACCTTGCGGATTGCCTGCTCGATACGGGCGAAGCGCACCGCGGCCTCCTCCACCCGGGTGCCGGTGGGCACGCGGGCGTGGATCAGGATCTGCCCGCCGTCGACCGACGGAAAGAAGTTGCTGCCGAGCTGCGGCACCAGCGCGAAGGAGCCGAGCACCACCGCGAGAAACAGCACCGTGAAGCGCCATGGTGCGGCAAGGGCGAGCCCGAGCCAGGCGCGATAGCCCTCCCGCAGCCGCTCGAAGCCGGCCGAAAAGCCCCGCTGCAGGCGCACCAGCGGATGGCGGGAGATCACCGAGCCGGCGCCGTGAGCACCGTGCGCGCGCAGCAGGTAATTCGCCATCGTGGGCACCAGCGTGCGCGAGAGCAGGAAGGACCAGCTCATCGCCAGCATCACCGCGATCGCCATCGGCACGAACAGGAACCGCGCCACCCCGTCGAGCAGGAACATCGGCACGAAGACGATGCAGATGCACAACAGCGACACGAAGGCGGGCACGACGATCTGACGCGCGCCATCCATGATCGCAGTCTCGACATCCTTGCCCTGCTCAAGGTGCCAGTTGATGTTCTCGATCGTGACCGTGGCGTCGTCGACCAGGATGCCGACAGCCAGCGCGAGCCCGCCCAGCGTCATGATGTTGAGGGTTTCACCAAGCGCCGCCAGACCGAGGATCGCCCCGAGGATCGACAGCGGGATCGAGACCGCGATGATCAGCGTCGGCCGCCAGCTTCCCAGGAAGAGCAGGATCATCAGGCTGGTGAGCGCCGCGGCGATCAGCCCCTCGAGCGCGACCGCCGTGATCGCAGCGCGCACGAAGACCGACTGGTCATTCAGGGTGCTGACCGTGAGCTGCGCGGGCAGCCCCGGCTTGATCGCCGCGAGCCGCTCGCGGATGCCGTCGACGATCGCCAGCGTGGAGGTGGCGCCGTTCTTGAGCACCGACATCAGCACCGAGCGCTGACCGTCGACATGCACGATGTTGGTCTGCGGCGCGTTGCCGTCGTGCACATGGGCGACGTCGCGCAGGAACACCGTGGCGCCTCCGGTCGTGCGCACCGGCAGATCCGCGAGATCGCGGATCGCGGCCGCCGCGTTGTTCACCTGCACGGCGTACTCATGCTCGCCGATCTTCTGGGTGCCCACCGGCAGGATGACATTCTGGGCAGCGAGTGCGGCCGACACATCCTGGCCGGAGAGCCCGCGCGCCTGCAGCGCCACCGGGTCGAGGTCGATCTGCACCAGCCGCTGCTTGCCACCGTAGGGCCAGGGGATGGCGGCGCCCGGCACCGTGACCAGCGGGGGGCGCACCGTGTTGATGCCGAGATCGAACAGTGCCTGCTCGGTGAGACCGCGCCCGCTCAGTGCGAGCTGGATGATCGGCACCGTGGATGCGTTGTAGTTGATGATCAGCGGCGGCAGCGTCCCCGGCGGCATCTGCCGCACGACAACCTGCGAGATCGCGGTGACCTGCGCGTTGGCCACCGCGACATCGACCCCCGGCTGGAAGAACACCTTGACGATGCCGATGCCCGCATAGGCATTGGCCTCGATGTGCTCGATGTCGTTGACGGTGGTGGTGAGCGCGCGCTGGTACAGCGTGCTGATGCGCCCGGCCATCTGCTCGGGGGGCAGACCGGTGTATTGCCAGGCCACCGCGATTACCGGGATCCGGATCTCGGGGAAGATGTCGGTGGGCATACGAAGCGCCGCCAGCGGCCCGAGGATGAGCAGCATCAGCGCCATCACCACGAAGGTGTAGGGCCGGCGCAGCGCAATGCGGACGAAATCGACGAACACTGCGAAGGCCCGGGCCCGAGTGAGGCAAAGCACCGATTATGCGGCCCGTCAGGCTGCCTGGTGGTACGAAGCTTGCAGCGCTCGACACACCGACAACGCTTCCGGCCGGCCGCTCGCCCGCGGTGCGGCTCGCCGGCCTCCACCGTGAAAACCGCACCGAAACGACGCACACGAACCGGCATGGCGCCCCAGGCGAGCGCCGACGATGAGGCGCTGCTCGCCGACATCCGCTTTCTCGGACGACTGCTCGGCGACGTGATCCGCGACTGCGAGGGCCGCGAGACCTTCGAGCTGATCGAGCGGATCCGGCAGCTTTCGGTGGCCTTTCGTGCCCGCCATGACGCGGCAGCAGGTCGTACCCTCGACCGGCTGCTCAAGAACCTCACAGTCGACCAGACGGTGTCGGTGGTGCGCGCCTTCAGCTACTTCTCGCATCTGGCGAACCTCGCCGAGGATCGCCACCAGCTTCGTCTGGCGCAGGCCCTCGAGCGGCGGGGCGTGCTCGAGGAGGGCTCGCTCGCCCTCACGCTCGAGCGGCTGGCGACTCGCGGCCTGCGGGCCGTCGAGATCGTCGAGGTGCTGCAGCGTGCCCATATCTCGCCGGTGCTCACCGCCCATCCCACCGAGGTTCAGCGCAAGAGCATCCTCGACGCCGAACGCGCAATCGCCGAGCTGCTCGCCGCGCGTGAGGGGCCGCTCGGCGACACGGACCGCGAGGCAAGCGAGCAGCAGATCCGTGCACGCATCACGCAGCTCTGGCAGACCCGGATGCTGCGCTACGCGAAGCTCTCGGTGGCCGACGAGATCGAGAACGCGCTGAGCTACTACCGCAGCACCTTCCTGCGCCAGATTCCCCGCCTGTACGCCGAGCTCGAGCGGCGGCTCCCCGGACACCCGATCGCGAGCTTCTTCCGGATGGGCAACTGGATCGGCGGCGACCGCGACGGCAATCCCAACGTGACGGCCGACACCCTGCGCATGGCGCTCGCGCGGCAGAGCGAAACCGCGCTTCGCCATTACCTGACCGAGGTGCATGAACTCGGCGGCGAGCTGTCGATCTCGGCACTGCTGTCGCCGGTGAGCGATGCGATGCGGGCGCTCGCCGATCGCTCGCCCGACCGCAACGAGCATCGCCTCGACGAGCCCTACCGGCGGGCGCTGACCGGCATCTACGCCCGGCTGGCCGCCACGCTGCACGAGCTGACCGGCACCGATGCGCTGCGCCACGCTCTCGCGCCGCAGGACCCTTATCCGGATGCTCAGGCCTTCCTCGACGATCTCGAGGTCATCGCGTCATCGCTCGCCTCGCATCACGCGGCCGCGCTGGTGGCGCCTCGGCTCGCACCACTGATCCGCGCCGTGCGGGTCTTCGGATTCCACCTGGCGACGGTGGACCTGCGTCAGAGCTCGGACCGTCACGAGGCGGTGGTGGCCGAGCTGCTTGCGGCGGCCCATCTGGAGAACGACTACGCCGCGCTTCCGGAAGACCGGCGCTGCGCGCTGCTGCTGCGACTGCTCGACGATCCCCGGGCCCTGCGGGTGCGCGAGGCGAGTTATTCGGGGCTGGCGCTCGGCGAACTCGCGATCTTCGATACCGCGGCCGAACTGCGCGCACGCTACGGCGACGCAGCCCTGCGCCACACCATCATCTCGCACACCGAGGCGGTGAGCGACCTGCTCGAGGTGCTGGTGCTGCAGAAGGAAGCCGGTCTGCTGCGTGGCACGCTCTCGCGCGATGCGCGGTACGCGCTGATCGTGGTGCCGCTCTTCGAGACCATCGACGACCTGCGCAACGCCGCGCCGATCATGCAGGCTTTCTACGCGCTGCCCGGCATCCGGGAACTCATCGTGCGCTCGGGCGGCGAGCAGGACATCATGCTCGGCTACAGCGACAGCAACAAGGACGGCGGCTTTTTCACCAGCAACTGGTCGCTGTACCGTGCCGAGACCGAGCTGGTGCGGGTCTTCGAGCCGCTGCGCGCGGATCACGGCATCGTGCTGCGCCTGTTTCACGGCCGCGGCGGTACCGTGGGCCGGGGCGGCGGGCCGAGCTACCAGGCGATTCTTGCGCAGCCGCCGGGCACCGTGAACGGGCAGATCCGGCTCACCGAGCAGGGCGAGGTGATCAACTCGAAGTACGCGAATCCCGAGATCGGGCGTCGCAACCTCGAGACCCTGGTGGCAGCCACGCTCGAGGCGACGCTGCTGCATCCGACGACCAGCGCTCCGAAGACCTTCATCGAGGCTGCCGAGACACTGTCGCGCGAGAGCATGACGGCCTACCGGCGTCTGGTCTATGACGACCCGACCTTCACCGACTACTTCTTCGACACCACGCCGATCCGGGAAATCGCCGAGCTCAACATCGGCTCCCGACCCGCCTCACGCAAGGCCACGCGCGCGATCGAGGATCTGCGTGCGATTCCCTGGGGTTTCAGCTGGGGGCAGTGCCGGGTGATGCTGCCGGGGTGGTACGGCTTCGGCTCGGCGGTCGAGGCGTTCCTGGCGCAGACTCCCCAGGGGGGCGAGCGCCGCCTCGCACTGCTGCGGCGCATGCATCAGCAGTGGCCCTTCTTTCGCACGCTGCTCGCCAACCTGGCCATGGTGATGACCAAGAGCGATCCCGCGATCGCCAGCCGCTACCTCGAGCTCGGTGCCGATCGGCGGCGCGACCGGCGTATCTTCGCGGCGATCGAGGCCGAGTGGCAGCGGGTGCGCCAGTCGCTGATCGAGATCACCGGTGAATCCGCACTGCTCGCCACGCAGCCCGCGCTTGCCCGGGCGATCGAGCGTCGGATGCCCTACCTCGATCCCCTGAACCACCTGCAGGTGGAACTGATGCGTCGCTACCGTCAGCGTCGTGCCGACGAGCCGCTCGAGGCCCGTGTGCAGCGCGGCATCCACCTGTCGATCAATGGCGTGGCTGCCGGCCTGAGGAATACCGGGTGAGAGCCGCGATCGCCGCCGGCGAGCTTGCGATCGACGCGCTCGGCCCGTGTCTGCTGCCCTCGCCGGTGGCTCGCCATGTGGGTGTCGACGCGGTGCACTTCGTGGGCGCGGCCGACAAGGTGCTGCTCGACGACGCCCTGTCCGCGTTGCGGACACTGGAGGCCGGCGTGCCGCCGCCGGCCTTCGAACTCGCGGGTCCGCGCGATCGCATCTTCTTCGACCCGCGCACGGTTCGGTGCGCGATCGTCACCTGCGGCGGCCTTGCCCCGGGGCTGAACAACGTGGTCCGCGGCATCGTGCTCGAGCTCTGGACCGGTTACGGGGTCAGGCAGATCTTCGGCTTTCGCTATGGCTACGAAGGTCTGATCGCGCGCTTCGGTCATGAGCCGGTGGCGCTCGACCCCACGGCCGTCGCGGCGATCCACCATCAGGGGGGCACCGTGCTGGGCACCTCGCGTGGTGGTCAGGACCCGGCCGAGATCGTCGACAACCTCGAGGCCAACGGCATCGGCATCCTGTTCGTGATCGGCGGCGACGGCACCATGCGCGGCGCGATGCGCATCGCCCGGGAGGCATGTGCCCGCGGACTGCGACTGGCGGTGGTGGGAGTGCCCAAGACCATCGACAACGACGTGCCCTTCATCGACCGCAGCTTCGGCTTCGTCACCGCCTACTCCGCGGCGGTCGACGCGATCCGCAGCGCCCGGGTCGAGGCGATCGCGGCGCGCGACGGGGTGGGGCTGGTCAAGCTGATGGGGCGGCACTCGGGCTTTCTCGCCTGCCAGGCGGCGCTCGCCTCCACCGAGGCCGATCTGGTGCTGATTCCGGAGATCCCGCTGGTGCTCGAGGGGGAGCGGGGGGTGCTGGCGTGCCTGGACCGGGTGCTCGCACGCAAGGGCCATGCGGTGGTGGTGGCCGCCGAGGGCATTGCCCAGGAGCTGATCGCCAGCGAGGGAGAACCCGCACGGGACCGCAGCGGCAACCCGATGCTGCGTGACGCGGGCACCTTCCTTCGCGACCGCCTGATCGCGCACCTGCGCAGCCGCGGCGGCGAGTCGACGGTGAAGTACATCGACCCAAGCTACACCATCCGCAGCATCGCAGCCTGTCCCTCCGACAGCATCTACTGCTGGAACATGGCCCGGCATGCGGTTCACGCGGCCATGGCCGGCAACACCGCGATGCTGATCGGGCGCTGGCACGGCCGCTTCGTGCATGTACCGATGGCGCTGGCCACCCGCGAAAGCCGCCATGTCGATCCCGGGGGCGACCTCTGGACCTCGGTCATCGAATCGACCGGGCAGCCACGCGCCTTCGGCTGATCGGGACCTGCCTGCGCAGGCCCTGACCGCTGGCGTCAGGGCGCGGCCGGGCTCAGCGCACGCCCGCCGCCCTCAGGGCAGCGCGCTGCGCGGCGTCGAAACCCAGCTCGGCAAGAATCGCCTCGCCATGCGCATCGAGAGCCGGCCCCGCGGCATGCACCGCGCCGGGCGTGGCCGAAAATCGCGGCACGACTGCCTGCATGCGGACCTCACCGAGTTCGGGGTCCGGGACTCGCACGATCGCCTCCCGCGCCTGCATCTGCGGATCGGCAAAGACATCGGCAATGTCGTGGATCGGCGAAAACCCCACCTCATGCGCCACCAGGCGCTCGCCGAGCTCGGCCAGGGTGAGCTGCGCGATGGCTTGCGCCACGATCTCGTCGAGTTCGTCGCGGTGGGCGACCCGGGCGGGATTGGTGGCAAATCGCGGGTCGGCCGGCAGCACCTCGAGCCCGAGTGCCTTGCACAGCCGCAGGAAGATGCTCTGGGTGGACGCCGCGATCGAGGCCCAGCGCCCGTCGCGGGTGCGATAGACATTGCCGGGCGCCGCATACTGGCTGCGATTGCCCGAGCGGGTGCGAATCACGCCGAGCTGGTCGTACTCGATGGGCAGGAACTCGAGTACCCGGAGCATGGCTTCGGTGATCGAGCAGTCGATCTCCTGCCCGCCGCACGCCGGGTTGCGGGCGAGATCGAGCAGCGCGGCCAGCACGCCCAGCGCCCCGAAGAGCCCACCGATCGCATCCGACACCGGATAACCGAGATGGACCGGCGCCCGGCCTTCCTCGCCGCAGATGTTCGTGAAGCCGCTCATGGCCTCGAACACCCGCGCGAAACCCGGACGGTCCCGGTGCGGCCCGGTCTGGCCGAAGCCGGTCATGCGCAGAATCGTGAGGCGCGGGTTGCAGCCGCGCAGCCATGCCCCGGTGATGCCCCACCCGTCGAGGGTGCCAGGGCGGAAGTTTTCGATCAGCACGTCGCTCGCGGCGACCAGACGCGCGAGCGGCTCGCGGGCTTCCGGCCGGCGCAGGTCCAGGGTGAGGCCGCGCTTGTTGCGGTTCGTGACCTTCCACCAGAGCGGCACACCGTCCTTGTGCGGCGCGAGCGCGCGCAGCGCGTCGCCGCTGCCAGGCTGCTCGACCTTGATCACGCGAGCGCCGTAGTCGCCAAGCAGGCAGGCGGCAAAGGGACCAGCGACCACACTCGACAGATCGAGCACCCGAAGACCGGCGAGCGGACCGCCGGCCAGGCGGCTCGCGTCGGCGTCGATGCCGTGTCCCTGAGCCGACGCGGTGTCGACGGGCTCGTCAGAGGCCGAGGCGCTCATCGGATCCACCGGCCGTCAGCCGCCGATGACGCCGAGCCCGCGCAGCCGCGCGATGTCGTCGTCGTCGAAGCCCGCCTCGCGCAGGATTGCCGGCCCGTGTTCGCCGAGGGCGGGCGCCACACGCGGGGCACGCTTGTCGACGCCGGCGATCGCCAGCGGGCTCGAGACCGTGAGCCCCGGCGCATCCTCGAAGGTCACCAGCGCACCGCTGGCGCGCGCCTGCTCATCGTCGAGCAGATCCTCGAGGGTGCCGACCACCCCGAAGGTCACGCCGGCGGCATCGAGCC
>Ga0315900_10004611_pt1 | contig 19345 bp, 15 predicted proteins | sample LakEriMetagenome_FD_203521 | JGI IMG/M metagenome (GOLD analysis project Ga0315900, IMG submission 203521) | Freshwater fungal communities from buoy surface, Lake Erie, Ohio, United States - Buoy 12 MA114 | ecosystem: Environmental > Aquatic > Freshwater > Lake > Lake biofilm | place: USA: Lake...
GTGGTTGCCTTCGGCCGCGACGCTGACGCCGGCGGGAAGGGTCCAGTTGAGCTTGCCTTTCGGGCCTTCGACCAGGACGGAGCGGTCAGCGCCGATTTTGACGGAGACTTTGTCCGGAAGAGAGATGGGTTGTTTGCCGACTCGTGACATGTGATGGGGTTCCTCTCGTGTTGGGGGTTACCAGACCGTGGCGAGCAGCTCGCCGCCGACTTTCGCCTTCTTGGCGCGCGCACCGGTCATCAGACCGCGCGAGGTGGACAGGATGGCAATGCCAAGACCGCCAAGCACGCGGGGAATTTCGTCGCAGGAGACGTACTTGCGAAGACCAGGCTTCGACACGCGGCTCAGGTGGCGGACCACCGGGGACTTGCCCTGGTATTTGAGCTTGAGCTTGATCTGGGGATGGGCGCCGGTGGTCACCAGCTCAAAGTTCCAGAGATAGCCTTCCTCGTGAAGGATGCGGGCGATCTCGCTCTTCATCTTGGAGAAGGGAACGAGAACTTCCTGCTGGCCTGCCTTGGCGGCGTTGCGGATGCGGGTGAGAAGATCAGAAATGGGGTCGGTCATGGCTCGGTGGGAGTCGGACGGTTCAGGTCAGTTTCGGGTTCAAGCGGCGGCAGCTTCGCCTTCGCCCTGTTTCTGCTGCTGGCTGATCTTGCCACGGAAGGGCATGCCGAGCGCACGGAGGAGTTCACGGGCGTGATCGTCGTTGTTGGTCGAGGTCACGAAGGTGATGTCAAAGCCGAGGGAGCGCTTGATTTTTTCAAGCTCGATCTCGGGGAAGATGGACTGGTCGGTGATGCCGAGGGTGTAGTTGCCGCGGCCGTCAAAGGAACGTGGGGCCACGCCGCGGAAGTCACGCACGCGGGGCAGGGCGGTCTTCACCAGGCGCATGAGGAAGTCATACATCTTGTTGCCGCGAAGAGTCACCTTCACGCCGACGTTTTCACCGATGCGCAGCTTGAAGTTGGCGATGGCCTTCTTCGACTTGGTGACAATGGGCTTCTGGCCGGTGATGAGCTGAACTTCATTCACTGCGTCTTCCATCGCCTGCTTGCGCTCGCCCTGGGATCCGACGGAGCAGTTGATGACGATTTTTTCGAGCTTCGGCACCTGGTGCACGTTGCTGACGCCGAGCTGCTCCTTGAGGGCAGAACGCACTTTTTCGTGATAGAGAGTCTTGAGGACTGGGGTCATGGGGTTATGGGGATGAGCCTTTCCGCCGGGGGCCCTGGCGACGGCCAGAACAGTTGCCGGAGGGGGCAATGAGGGGCGCGGATGGTGGCGAGCCTCGGCTTCTTGGCAAACTCTTTTTCAAAAAACACTTTTTTCAGGAACGCGTCTCCGGGCCCTGAAAGACCCGCCGCCACCCGCTTGGACGACCCTCGGTTCCTCGGAAGAGCCGCCTGGCCAGGCGCGTTTAGTCTGGCCTGACACCCCAACCACGACATGCGCACCCACCTGGCTTTGCTGCTTTTGATCCCTTCCCTTGCCCCGCTTCGCTCCGCGGAAGTCTTTGAAGCTGCCCTCGGCCGGGAAACCGAGCTTCCCAAGGGCAAGGAGGCCGATGGCATCCGGGGCGACTTCGTCCTGCGCAGCGACAAGGTGGAGGCCACCATCTCCCACAACGCGGCCAACCGGCGCGCCAACATGAGCACCTTCTACGGTGAAAACGGTGTCACTCCCGGCGCGCTGTATGACCTCACCCTGCGCGGCGCGGACAATGACCAGCTTGTGGTTTACAGCCCCTGCGGCCATGGCGCGGTCAGCTATGTGCGCATCGCCGACGCCGGCGCCAGGGACGGCGCCGCCGTCGAGTCCGTCACCACGGCCGCCAAAAACGGCGGTGTCTACAAACGTCATGAATACCGCGCCCAGGACGGCGCCCAGGGCCTGTTCATCACCACCACCCTGCGCAACGAGACCGACAAGCCGCAGAAGGTGAACACCAAGGCGGACTTCACCCGCTTCGACAGCACCGGCACCACCAGCGACGGCATCTTCTGGGCCGACGCCATCAACCCTGCCCACAAAGCTGGTTACGCCGTCGGCACCCTGAAGGTCACCGGCGCAGAGAAAGTCACGGACAACCTGGAACTGGCCCCGGGGCAGGAGGTGGTCATCGCCCGCTTTTTCGCCGTCGGCACCTCCCCCGCCCAGGCGGTCGGTGAGGTGCGTGCGGCCCAGGGATTCAAGCTGGGAGCTCTCAACGGCCAAATCACCGACGCTTCCGGCAAAGGTGTGGCCACCGCCTCGGTTCTGGTGCCGGACGGCAAAACAGCCCTCACCGCCTATCCGGACGCCGAAGGCCGTTTCAGCCTGAAGCTGCCCCAGGGCCCCGTCGAGCTTCGCATCACCGATCTGGGTCGCCCCGAGGCCGGGATCAGCACCACGGTTGCCGAAGGCTCCACGCAGTCGCCGAAGCTCGTCCTGGCGAACGCCGCTGGCATCCGCTTCGCCATCACCGGCGAGGATGGCAAGCCCCTGCCCTGCAAAGTCCATTTCACCCCGCTGGATGACAAGGCGGCCAGGCTTGACCTCGGCCCGAAGTGGCGCGCCCACGGTTGTGTGGACCAGTATCACAGCGAAAACGGTCATTTCACCCAGCAGCTGACGCCGGGCAAATACCAGGTGGTGGTGGTGCGCGGGCCTGAATACGGACACATCGACAAGGAGATCGTGGTCGCCGAGGGAAAAATCACGGAGTTCAAGGGAACCCTGAAGCGCCTCGTTGACACGAAGGGCTGGATCAGCAGCGATTTCCACAACCACAGCACGCCCAGCGGCGACAACGTCTGCGACACCGACGGTCGTCTCATCAACATCGCCGTCGAGCACCTGGAGTTCGCGCCCACCACCGAGCATAACCGTTTTTACGACTGGGAGCCGCTGATCCGGAAGCTCGGCCTCGCCCCCTTCATCAAGACCGTGAAGGGCGTCGAGCTCACCGGCAGCCGCCAGCATTTCAACGCCTTCCCGTTTGAACCCGATCCTCTGCTCCAGGACGGCGGCGCCCCGGCCTGGAACGACGACCCGCGCATCACCGCCCTGACCCTGCGCCGCTGGCAGGGCGAACGCGCCGACCGCTACATCCAGTTCAACCACCCCGACCTCAGCAACATGTTCATCGACCGCGACGGCGATGGCGTGCAGGACGGCGGTTTTGTCGGCATCGGCGCGATGATCGACGGCAGCGAATCCCAGAACGGCGGGGGCACCGACATCCTGGCCGAGGCGCCCTTCAAGGTCACCCGCTCCCCCGGTTCGCTTGCCGCCAAGGCCTCCACCGTTCGTGAGTTCATCTGGCGTCAGCTTCTCAACCAGGGCCTGCGCGTCACCGCCGTCGGCGTCGCCGACGCCCACAGCGTCTATGGCAACGGCGTCGGCTGCTGGCGCGGCTACATCCCCTGCAGCACGGATGATCCCGCAAAGATCGACTGGGCGGAGCTCGCCCCGCGTGTCAAACAGGGCAACCTTGTGCTCAGCACCGGCCCCTTCCTTGAGGTCACCACCCAGAACGGCAAGATCGCCGGCGACGACGACCGCGCCACGGGCGGCATCGATCTGGACGTGCGCGTCCAGTGCACCGACTGGATGAACATCGATCGAGTGCAGGTGCTGGTGAACAGCCGCCCCGACCCGAAGCTGAACTTCACCCGCAAGACCCACCCGAAAATGTTCAAGGACGGCGTCGTGAAGTTTCAGGAAAAGATCCATGTGCCGCTGCAGCATGACGCCCACCTCATCGTCGTGGCGATCGACGAGGACGGTGATCAGAAAGTGGGTTACGGCACCAGCGACTACGCCAAGGTCCGCCCCTGCGCCTACAACAACCCCATCTACGTCGACGCCGACGGCTCCGGCTTCAAACCGAACGGCGACACGCTTGGCTATGACCTGCCCGCCATGGGCACGACGGCAGACAAGGCCCGTGCGCTTCTGGAGGCGAAGAAGTAAGCACTGCGGAGATCCTCACCGCCCGCTGCACCCGCTGCGCCGGGCGGTTTTTTCAGATCAGTTCAGGCAGCGCCTGGCGTCCGCCCTCGACGAGATGCTGGGGCCTGCCGCTGAAGTCATTGAGCATCACCTTGTGGACGTCGACACCCAGGTGCCGGTAAAGCGTGGCGAAGACCTCGCCAAAGGCCACCGGCCGTTCGGTCGGCTCGCCGCCATGCTTGTCGGTGGCGCCAATGACCTGGCCGTGGCGCATGCCACCACCGGCCAACAGGGCGCAGGAAACACGCGGCCAGTGGTCGCGGCCGCCCTTGTCATTGATGATCGGCGTGCGGCCGAACTCACCCCACACGACCACGGCGACATCCTTGTCCATGCCTCGCTCATGCAGGTCGGTGATGAGCGCGCTCAAGGCGCTGTCGAGCAGCGGCAGATCCTCGCGGAGCTGGCCGAAATTGTTGGAGTGATAATCCCAGCGGCTGAAGCCCAGCGTGACCACCCGGGCCCCGGCCTCGACCAGGCGGCGCGCGGCAAGAAAATGATCGGTGAGCCGAGGGCCGCCGTCGTCACGATTGCGGTTTTCACCCCGGCCGTAGCGCTCCACCACGCGGCGGTCCTCGCGGCTGAGATCCAGCGCGTGCAGCAGCTTGGGACTCGTCAGCACGCCCAGCGCCTGCTCGTTGAAGGTGTCGATGCCCGCCATCAGGCCCGAGGCGTCCAGGTCGCGGCGCAGCTGATCAAAGCTCTTCAGCAGCCCGGCTCGGTCATGCAGGCGGTCCAGCGTGATGTCGCGCAGCGTCATGTCCTCACGCCCGCCTCCTCGGTTGGGTTGAAAGGGCGCATGTGAAACCCCAAGGAACCCGGGCTCCCCGTTCGCGGCCCAGGGCATGTGACCCATCTTCGGGGAAAGCCCGACAAAGGGGGGCATGGCCGGATCGACAATCCCCTGGACCCGCGAAACCACGGCGCCAAGGGACGGCCAGCCGCCCGGAGGCTGCTGACGCGAAGGGCGCCCGGTCAGGCACTGAAAGGCGTCATGACGCCCCTCCGAATCCGCGATCGAGCGGATGACGGTGCACTTGTCCATCATCCGGGCCAGGCGCGGCAGGTGCTCGCAGACCTGCAGGCCGGCGACATTCGTGCCGATGGGCTTGAACTCGCCGCGGATCTCCGAGGGCGCGTCCGGCTTCATGTCAAACATGTCCTGGTGCGGCGGGCCGCCGGGCAGGAAGACCATGATCACCGCACGGTGCCCGGCTTTCGACTTGCCGGAGGCGGACTCAGCACGCAGCAGCTCGGGCAGTGACAGGCCGCCCATCGCCAGGCCGCCGACACGGAGGAAGTCACGCCGCCCGACGCCGTCGCAGAAGCCGGATTGCACATGGGATGCCTGGATGTTCAGCATGAGTCTGAGGAAAGTTCGCCAACAAATTACGTGACAATGACCGCGGTTATTCCAGGCGCGACACGCTCAGGTCAGGCCGCCGATCGGCGAGCCGTGGTAGAGCGGGTTGGGCCTGCCGGTGAAGTCCTGCCACAGGGTCTCGCGTGGCAGGCCCAGCGCCTCGTAAATGGTCGCCGCCAGGTTCTCCGGCGTCTGTGCGTCGCTGACCGGATAACCGCCGATGCTGTCGGTGGCCCCGATGACCCGGCCGCCCTGGATGCCGCCGCCCGCGAGCAGGATGCTCTGCGCATGCCCCCAGTGGTCGCGCCCAGGCAGGGCGGTGGCGGAGATGCTCTTGATCTTCGGCGTCCGGCCAAACTCGCCGCCCATGACGATGAGCGTCTCCTGCAGCTGGCCGCTGGCGTCGAGGTCCTCGATCAGCGCGCTCACCGCCTGGTCCATCGGCGGCAGCAGGCAGTCCTTCAGGTTTCTCCACGCGGCCTGGTGCGTGTCCCAGGTCTCGTTGTTGCCCAGGTTGACCTGGATCAGCCGCACGCCCTGCTCGACCAGGCGGCGCGCCATCAGCAGCGACCAGCCGAAGCTGTGCCGGCCATAGCGGTCAAGAGTGCGCGCGTCCACCTTCGCAAGGCTGAAGGCGTCATGCACCCGACGGTTGGAAAGCAGTGAAACGGCCGCCTGCCGCGTGGAGTCAAAGGCCTCATCCCCCGCGGCCCTGGCGAGATCCTCGGACTGCTTCTCCAGACCGTCGCGCAGCGACACACGGTCCATCACCCGGTCAAGGGTCAGGCCCTGCGGCAGGGACAGGTGCGGTGCCTGGAAAACCAGCCTGTCGTCCTTTTCAAGCCCGCGCTCATGATGAAAGAGGAACTTGGGATAGGCCCCGTAATGGTCCGGGTGAAAGGGGGACATCTCCAGGAACCAGGGGTCATGCTGCGCGCCCAGCACACCGCCGAACTGGCCCGCCAGGGTTCGCCCGGTTCGGTGCACCAGCTTGTCCGGCAGCACGATCGCCGGCGGCAGGTTGTCGCGACGCTTCGGCAGCAGGGCCGTGGCCAGCGCGGCGATGCTGGGATGATCGGACTTCTTCGGCTTCGACGGGTCAAAGCCAGGCGGGGCGTCGCTGCGCCCGGTGAGCATGATGTGATGGCCCAGAGAATGATCGCTGCTGCCATGGGTCAGCGAGCGCACCAGCGACCACTTCTCGGAAATGCGCGCCAGGCCGGGGAGGTGCTCGCAGATGTGGGTGCCCGGCGTGCGGGTGCGGATCGGCTTGAACTCGCCGCGAACCTCCATGGGCGCGTCCGGCTTCATGTCGAAGCTCTCATGCTGCGCCAGGCCGCCGGAGAGGAAGATGTAGATCACCGACTTCGCCCTGGGCGCAGGCGAGGCAGCCGACCCCTGCGCCGCCAGCGCCTGCAGAGCGCTGAGATGATTCATGCCCAGGCCCAGGATGCCCACAGCGCCGGCCTGGATGACCTCACGGCGGCTGAGCGGATGGCCTGGATGCGGAAAATGCATGGCGGCTACTACGGCCGCCATGCATTTGGTTTTGCATTTTCAATCCATGCCGGGCGCGGCGTCCGTTCAGACCGTGAAGGCGGGCAGCTTGACGATCTTGCCGCCGGCCAGGGCCGACTCATGGGCGCACAGGCCGACACAGGTCCAGTTCGCGGACTGCTTGGCGTTCGGGAAGGGATCACGCCCCTCCACCAGGGCCGTGGCGAACTCATGCGCGAGGTGCGGGTGGCTGCCGCCATGACCGCTGCCCTGCGTGAAGCTGAGGTGCGTCTTCTTGCCCAGGTCATAGACGCCCTTGGTGGTGAACGGGCGGATGCTCTTCGGCAGCAGCTTCGCGTAGTCCGGCGCCTTCACCAGCTTGGGAATCTTGTGCTCGGGCAGCTTCGCCGTGTGCATGACCAGCGGCTCATGCTCGATCAGCGGCCATTCAATCGAGGCCTTGTCGCCGTACACGTCGATGCTTTCACGATACTGGCGCGCGGTGTCGAACAGGCTGCGGATGACGCGGGCGCTGAGGTCGGTGCCCTTGAACTTCACATGCGCGGTCTCCACCGCAAAGGGCGAGCCGTAGCATTTCACCAGTTCGGGCCGGATGGTGCCGGAGCCGAAGCAGCTCACGTATTCGGCGGAGGCCCCGGCCAGGGCGGCCACAGGGCCGACGCAGTGGGTGGCGTACCACATCGGCGGCAGGCCCGGCCAGTAGTTGGGCCAGCCGTCCATGTCCTGCTGGTGGCTGGACTGCAGGAACTGCAGCTTCCCAAGCCTGCCCTTCTGCAGCTGCTCCTTCATGAACAGGAACTCGCGGGCGTAGACCACGGTCTCCATCATCATGTACCTCAGACCGGTCTTCTTGACCAGGTCGCAGATCTTTCGGCAGTCCTCGATGCTGGTCGCCATGGGCACCGTGCAGGCCACGTGCTTGCCGGCCTTCAGGGCCTCGATGGACATCCAGCCGTGATCCGGGATCGGGCTGTTGATGTGCACGGCATCGATCTTCGGATCCTTCAGCATCTCACGGAAGTCCGTGTAGCGCACGTCCACGCCAAAGGCGTCGCCGATGGTCTTCAGCTTTTTCGGGTCACGCTGGCAGATGGCATAACAATGAGTTTCGGGATGACGCTGCCAGATGGGGATGAACTCCGCCCCGAATCCGAGGCCGACGACGGCGATGTTAAGCTTTTTTTGGGACATGGTGGTTGAAGGATGCAGGATGCTTATAGCGACCCGTGGCTTGATCATAAACGACAAAATTTGGGGCGGATCGGCCTTGCCGAACCTGCGCGTCCGGCTGCCTGAAGGAAGGCGGCCAAACGAGGTTCCGGCCGTCGGCTCGCGCGTTGATTGATTTAAGCCGGACAGCCTGCTAGCCTGTGTTGATGATCCTGCGCGCCACCCTGATGTCAGCCCTGTTTTTCCACCTTCTGGTGGCGGCGCCGTCCTCCGTCGAACCGGAGGAACTGCCGGAGCATCAGTCCGCACGCCAGGCGCTTCAGGAAGGACTGCCGGACGTCGCCGCGATCAAGGCGGAGCGCCTGATGAAACTTCAGCCGGCAGGCTCGCTGGCCCGGCAAACCCTGGCGGGCCTCGCCGTCGAGGCCTGGGTTCGCGCCCAGAACGGCAAAGCGGCCCTTCAGATCCTGCAAAAGGAAAAGGTGCCCAACACGGATTTCTGGGAGGCCCAGGCCCGCGTGCAGGCGGGTGACATGGACGGCGCCGAAGCCTTGCTGGCGCGACGTCTGCAGGAAGGTTCAGCCACCAGCCAGGAACGGCTGCTGCTTGCTCAGATCAGCAGCCTTTCCGGCAATCCCGCCCAGGCCCGGCAGGTGCTGGAGCCCCTGATTTCCGGGACGGACGCCACCACCGCCGGACGCGCCCGCCTCATCCTGGCGGAAAGCGACCTGAGGGAGGGCATCACCGCCCCCGTTCTTTCCAGCCTGGCCTCTGACCCGGCCCTGGCCGAGGATCCCAAGGCCGCCCTATTAAAGGCCCAGGCCCTTGTGCGGCAGTCACGGCATGAGGAAGCCCAGGCCATGCTGCAGAAGATCCTCGGCAGCACCTCCGGCGGCGAACACCTTCACCACGCCGCCTCCGTGGTTCTGGCCGATTCCCTGCATCGGCAGGGCCGCCGCATTCAGGCCGTGGATGTGCTGGTTCAGTTCCTGGAAAACACCGTCACCAGCCGCCTCTGGGACAAGGCCTTCCAGCAGCTCTGGACCTGCCTTGACGGACCCGGGACAAGCCTGCCGGACGCCGTCCTTCGCTGGCTGCTGAACGCCCCCAGCACCCAGGGCGTCACCCTCAACGCGGCCGCACCTGCCTACTCCGCCGACTTTCAAGGCCACGCCATGCTGCTCATCGCACGCTGGCTGCTTGCCCAGAAACGATCCGTGGAAGCCCTCGGCCTTCTCGAAGCCCTCATCCAAATCCATCCGGATCACGCCGAGGCCGACAACGCCCTCAAGCTCGCCATGGAAATTTACGGCGGCATGAAGGTCGAGTCCCGGGTGGCTGTGCTCGCCGACCTCTGGAAACGACGCTTTGGAGGCGAAAGCTCGGCACGCGTCGAATTCGCCACCGCCGGGGTCGCCTATGGCCGCAGGGACTACCGTCGCGCCATGGAGCTCTTTGAAGCCTCCGCCAGCCTCGCCTCCTCGCTCACAGAACGTCGCTCCGCCCTCTACAACGCCGGCCTCTCCGCCTGGCGTGCCGGGGAAGTCCTGGCCTTCCAGTCCCTGGCCGCCCAGTTCCAGGCGGCCGGCGGAGGCGCCAGGGACGGCTCTGCGGACCTGGAGCTCGACCAGGCCCTGGAACTGGCCGCGCAGGCGCGGCCCGAGGCCGAATCCACCCTCCAGACCTTCATCCGCACCCACGCGGGGCATCCCCGCCTTTTTGACGCCCGCCTGGCGCTCGCGGAAACCCTGCTCTCCCGCCCAAAGCCCGACTTCAGCCTGGTCGAACAAACTTTGCTGACGGCTGAGACCGCCGGCCAGCCCTCTGAAAAGCAGCAGCAGCGCATCGCCCTTGCCCGGCTATGGAGCCTGGAGTCCCAGGGCAGGCTGAAAACGCTGACGGAATCCGGGGCGGCCTTCATCCAGCGCTGGCCTTCCTCGGACTCCACCCCCCTCGTCCGCATGAAGACCGCCGACGCCTACTTCAGGCTCGAAAACTTCGCCGCCGCACGCACCGAGTTCGAACTCGTGGTCAAGGAGCATCCTTCCTCGTCCTACGCCGACACCGCCCTCTATTTCGCCGGCCTCTCCGCCCTCTCGATGCTCAGCGATGACGGCCGGGAGGCGGCCATCAACCTCTGGCAGGAGCTCGCCGAGCGAGGCGGCCCGCTCAGCATCCCGGCACGCCAGCAGCAGGCCCTCGCCAAACGCCGCGCCGGCCAGGAAACCGAGGCGCTCAACCTGCTCGACTCGCTGCTCCTGGAAAAGAAGATCCCCGAGGAGACCCGGCGCTCCCTGCTCTGTGAAAAAGCCGAGATCCTCATGCTCCTGGGCAAGACCGACCCCGCCCAGTTCAACACGGCCGCCGCCGTGCTGCGCACACTGCTCAAGGAGGATGACCTGCCGCTGCTCTGGAGGGTCCGCGGCGGCTACACGCTCGCCGTCGCCCTACAGTCCGCCAGCCTCCCCCAGGAGGCCCTTGAGGCCTGCTACGACGTCGTCCAGGCGGCAGGTTCCCTCGGACCCGCCACCCCGGCCGAGGCACGCTGGTATTACCGCGCCGGCTTCTTCGGCATCGACCTGCTCGAGAGCCTGAAACAATGGGAGCCCGCCGCACGCCTGGCGGAAAAACTCGCCGTCACCTCCGGCGAACGCGCCGCCGAAGCCCGTGAACGAGCCACCAAAATCCGCCTTGAGCACTTCCTCTGGGACGGCAAGTAGGCATCCATCCGCCAATTGAACCATTGACATCAACGGGTGGTTTTCACACTTTAGGCCTTCTATTTTAGCAATCAACAGCACCAGGACGCGGAGGTCATCATCGAATGAGGAACGAAGACTATGAAGAACAGCCGAGACGCGGCAGCCCGGCGCTGCACTCGGAAAAGATCATGACGGAACGGAAGATCTTCTTCCTCGACCTCAAGGAAAACGAACGCGGCCGCGTGATCAAGATCACCGAGGATGTGCGCGGCAGACGTGACACCATCATGCTGCCTCTTGAGGCGGCGGATGAGTTCCTCGACGCCCTGCAGCGCATCCTGGAAATCGAGCGCGATCTGCCTCCCATCAACAACGCCGCCTGATCCCTGGCAGGCGAGCACTTCGGTGCTGCCTCGTGGATCGGAATGAAGCGCAGAATCCCGATTCCGCAGCCGCCCCAGCCTGTTCCTTCGTGGCTTTTGCCGCCGGAGCTGTTAGGCTGCGCTGATGACAACCCCGCCCGACCTTCAGCTTTCCCGCATCGGCCGGCTCCTCGCCGGCCCCAGCGGCATCCAGGAGCTCATGGATGACTGCGGCGAGGCGCTCACCCTGCACCCTGACATGCGCATGCTCGGCGGCGGCCAGCCCGCCGCCATCCCCGAAGTCCAGAAGCTCTGGCGTCAGCGCATGAACGAGCTTCTGGCCGACGGCTCCGCCTTCGACCGCACCCTGCTCAACTACGATCCGCCCGCCGGAAGCCCCGCCTTCCGCGAGGCCATGGCCACGTTTCTCAAACGCGAATGCGGCTGGGAAGTGACCCGTGAAAACATCGCCGTGGTGCCCAGCAGCCAGACCGGTTTCTTCCTACTCTTCAACATGCTGGCCGGAGACTCTGCCGCCGGCTTGCGCCGCATCCTCTTCCCCCTGCTGCCCGAATACATCGGCTACGCCAACCAGGCCCTCTGCTCCGGGCAGTTCACCGCCGTCCTTCCCCGCATCGAGCAGCGCGGCGATCACGAGATCAAGTACCACGTCGATTTCGAAAGGCTGAAGGTCACGCCCGACGTGGCGGCCATGTGCGTCTCCTGCCCGACGAATCCCACCGGCAACGTGCTCACCCGCGACGAGTTCGACCAACTGCGTGAGCTCTCGCACAAACACGGCATCCCGCTGATCATCGACAACGCCTACGGCCACCCCTTCCCCGGCGTGCTTCACGGCGAATGGCGCCCGCACTGGGAGCCTGGCATGATCTTCAGCATCAGCCTCAGCAAGCTCGGCCTGCCAGGCGTGCGCACCGCCGTCATCGTCGCCGACGCCCCCGTCGTGAAAGCGCTGTCCAACATGAACGCCATCGTCTCACTCGCCAATGGCAACGTCGGCCAGGCCCTGGTCACGCCGATGCTGGCCGACGACCGCCTGCTCAGGCTCGGCCGTGAGGTCATCCGTCCGTTTTATCAGCAGCGCTCCGAGTTCGCCAGGCAGGTCCTCGCCCATGCCCTGGGCGACCGGGTTCCGTGGGCGCTGCATGTCCAGGAAGGCGCGTTCTTCCTCTGGCTCTGGTTGAAAAACCTGCCCGTGCCCGCCGCTGAACTCTACCGCCGGCTGAAGGCGCGCAAGGTGCTCGTCATCCCCGGTCACTACTTCGCCTACGGCCTCGGCCACGACTGGCGTCACCCGCACGAGTGCCTGCGCCTCACCTACTCCCAGCCCGCCTCGGTGGTTCAGGAGGGCCTGGAGATCCTCGCAGAGGAGGCGGCGAAGGCCTTCGCCGGACGAGGCTGACGCTGACACAATCTTTGTTGGGCGATCACGGGCTCAGCCGCTCCATCTTCCAGGCTCCGCCCTCGCGCGTGTAGCGGATGCGGTCATGCAGCCGGCTCACACGCCCCTGCCAGAACTCGATCTCCCGAGGCTGCAGCGTGTAGCCACCCCAGCAGGGCGGGCATGGAATCTCGGCGTCACCAAAGCGTGCCTCCATCTCCTCGCGACGCTTTTCCAGCCACTCGCGCCCCGGAATGACCCGGCTCTGCTCCGACACCCAGGCGCCGATCTGATGACCGCGCGGCCTCACGGAAAAATACTCCTCCGCCTCCGACCTCGGCAGCTTCTGAATCGTGCCGCGCAGGCTCACCTGATGATGCCGCTGCGTCCACAGGAACACCGCGCTCGCCCTCGGATCTGCGGCGATCTCCGCCCCCTTGCGGCTGTCATAATTGGTGAAGAAGTGGAAGCCCTGCGCATCGATCCCCTTCAGCAGCACCGTGCGCGCCGTCGGAAAACCGTCCAGGCCATGCGTGGCCAGGGTCATCGCGTTCGGCTCCGGAAGCTGATGCGCCAGCGCGTCCTGCAGCCAGGCGTTGAACAGCAGCAGCGGATTCTCAGGCAGGTTTTCCTCGACGAGGTTGTCCAGTTCATAGCTGACGCGCAGGTCGCGCAGGGTGTTCGGCGGAAAGTCCATCATGGCATTTCAAGAAACGTGCGACAGGCCGTTGCGGCAATCCCGGGTTTGCGCCTTCATGCGGCACTTTTGTCATGTCTTCAGTCACCGGCGTCCTTGGCGACCTCCACCGTGTATTGCTCAGCGCGGAGGTCATCCACGCCCGTGTCGCGGCCATGGCGGGCCAGATTGAAAAAGACTACTCCGCCAGGCTCATCACCGTCGTCGCCCTGATGGACGGCGCTCTTTTTTTCGTGGCCGACCTCCTCCGCCAGATCGACCTGCCCATCCGCCTCGTCACCCTCGGCGCCAGCAGCTACCACGGCGGCACCCACTCCAGCGGTGAAGTGCGCCTGAACTGGCCTCCCGGCGTCAGCTTCCAGGGTGAGCATGTGCTTCTGCTCGACGACATCCTCGACACCGGTCTCACCCTGGCCGCCTTGCACGAGCGCCTCGAACAGGAAGCCCCCGCCAGCCTGCGCACCGGCGTGCTGCTGCGCAAAAACCGGCCCCGCGCGCAGGAGTGCCCCGTCGACTACTGCGGCTTTGAAATCGAGGACGAGTTCGTGGTCGGCTACGGCATGGATTACCAGGGCCGCTTCCGCAACCTTCCCTGCATCGGCATCCTCCGGCCATGACCGTCCGCGTCCTCTTCTTCTCCGTCCTTCGTGACATCACCGGCTGCGATCAAGTCGAGTGGACCTCCGCGCCCGAGGCGCGTCTAGGCGACTTGCTCGAGCAGCTCCAGAATCGCTGGCCCGCCCTGCGCGACTGGGATCCCAGCCTGCTGCTCGCCATCGACTGCGACTACGCCCGGCGTGACGCCCCGCTGCACCCGGGCTGCGAGGTCGCCCTCATGCCGCCGGTCCAGGGCGGCTGAGACTCCGGCTCTGCAACACCTCCGCTCCGCGCCTCGTTGAAGAAGGTGCCGTCATGAATCCCATCGAGCACCAGATCCAGCAGACCCGCCGCGAGTTTCTGACCACCAGCGCCAGCGGCCTCGGCATGATGGGTCTCGGCGCCATGCTCGCCCAGGAGGGCCTCCTCAGCGCCGGCACCGTCGCGGACAACGACCCGCTGCGTCCGCGAGAACCGCATTTTCCCGCACGGGCGAAAAACTGCATCTTCATCTTCATGGAGGGCGGGCCGAGCCAGATGGACCTCTTCGACCCCAAGCCGAAGCTCAACGAGCTGCACGGCCAGGCCCTGCCGGAAAGCATGACCAAGAACGTGCGCTTCGCCTTCATCCGCAAGGAGACCGCGCGCATCATGGGGTCGAAGCGCGTCTTCAAACGGCACGGCCAGAGCGGCATGGAGTTCAGCGACCTGCTCCCCAACATGGCCAGGCATGCCGACGACTGGCTGATGATCCGCTCGCTGCACACCGACCAGTTCAACCACCATCCCGGCCAGCTCGTGCTGCACTGCGGACGCGCCCAGTTCGGCCTGCCCACCGTCGGCTCCTGGCTCAACTACGGCCTCGGCAGCGAATCACGCAACCTTCCCGGTTATGTCGTGCTCTCCGCAGGACGCGGCACCAGCGGCGGCGCCTCCCTCTGGCAGAGCGGCTTCCTGCCCTCCTCCTATGCCGGCGTGCTCTTCCGCAACCAGGGCGAGCCCGTGCTCAACCTGAAAAACCCGCCCGGCATCCCCAGTGTGCTGCAACGCAAGGGCCTCGACACCCTCATGGAGCTCAACCAGTCGCGCTACGACCAGTTCCGCGACCCGGAGATCGCCAGCCGCATCGCCGCCTACGAGCTCGCCTTCCGCATGCAGTCCGCCGCCCCGGAGCTGATCGACCTCAAGGATGAATCCGCCAGGACGCTGGAAATGTATGGCGTCAACCGCAGCGACCCGCCCATCAAGGCCTCACGCGGCGGAGGCCCCGGCCAGTACAAGGCCTTCGCCACCAACTGCCTGCTCGCCCGCCGCCTGGTCGAGCGCGGCGTGCGCTTCGTCAGCATCATGCACGCGTCCTGGGATCATCACTCCAACCTGGACAACGAACTTTCGTACAACGCCGGCATGGCCGACCAGCCCATCGCCGCCCTGCTCACCGACCTGCGGCAGCGCGGCCTGCTGGACGACACCCTCGTCGTCTTCGGCAGCGAATTCGGCCGCACGCCCCTCGGTGAAAACCGCGGCGGCAACCCCGACACCACCGGCCGCGACCATCACCCATTCGCCTTCACCATGCTCGCCGCAGGCGGCGGGCTGAAGGGCGGCCTAACCTACGGCGAGACCGATGAGATCGGCTGGGGCATCGTCCGTGACCCCGTGGACCTTCACGACTTTCACGCCACCCTGCTGCACCAGTTCGGATTCGACCACCTCCGCCTCACCCACCGCTTCTCGGGCCGCGACTTCCGCCTCACCGACGTCGCCGGCCGCGTCATCAAGGAGTGGATTGCCTGACAGGTCTGCGCTAGAGCCCAGGCATGGCTCTCAAGGCGATCATCCACAAGGCGGCCCTCAACGTCTCCGACCTCGACAACAACCTCTACGGCGACCACACCCTGACGGTCGCCCGGCATCCTTCCGAGACGGAGGACCGCATGATGGTCAGGCTGCTTGCCTACGCCCTCAACGTCCCTCCTGAAAACGACCAGGGCACGCTCGAGTTTGGCAAGGACATGTGGGAGCCGGACGAACCCGCCTTGTGTCAAAAGGACCTCACCGGACTCACCGTCCATGAGATCGAGCTCGGTCAGCCCGAGGAGAAAAGGCTGGTGCGCGCCTGCGGCCGTTCCAGAAAGGTCACAGTCTTCACCTACGGCTCCACCGCCGAGGCCTGGTGGGCCTCCGTGGCTGAGAAGCTGTCCCGCGTGCGCAACCTGCGCGTCTGGATGCTGCCGCCCGCGCAGGTGGCCGAGCTTGGCACCCTGGCCGACAAGTCGATGGACCTCCAGGTCACGGTGCAGGATGGCGCCTGGTTTGTTGGCCAGGGGCAAAAAACCGTGGAGATCAACCCGGTGCTCCTCTTCGGAGCCTGATCGTCCGGCTTTTCCAGCCTCCTCTTAATGCTGGAAAAAACGCCACCAGCAGCGAAGAACTGAAAATGCCCGCACGACCGTCCGTCCGCTTCCTGATCCCGATTCTCGTCGCGCTGCTCGCAGCCGCCGCAGATCAAGATCATGCCCGCGCCCAGGCGGCGTCGAAAACGGATGAGGGAAGCAGGAAGGCACGTGAGCTTGAAGCACGCTTCCCGGTTCCAAAGCCTCCCCGGGGTCATGACAGCTTCGAACTCAGCGAAGCCCGCCAGCAACGCCTGCGGAAGCTGGCGCCCGCCCTCTGGCGGAAGCTTTCCCAGCGCGAGCCCGTGAACCTCCTTGTGCTCGCCGGCGAACAGGAGCTGCGCCTCTGGAATGAAGACGGCGGGGAGGACCTGATGAACGGCTTCCCGGCCTGCTTCGCCCGCGACCTCGCCAACCAATTTTACTACACCGGGGGGGTCTTCGAGGCCGGAACCCGATCCAACGCCCTGCTGGCGCCGGGCATTTCGCTGCGCGTGCTGACGGGCCCGGACCATGCCCTCGTGGACGCACCCTCCATCCTCGCCTCCACCGCCCGGCAGACCCCCGTGGACCTGGTGCTGATCTGCCACGGCAATGCCGAGGCCGCCGCAGGCATGCCCCCGGCGGAGTTCACACGCCAGATGGCCCTTGCCGTGCAGGCGGTGCGTGAACTCAAGGCCGAGGTCTTCGTGGCCGCGCCCTGGCCCGGCTCCGGCCCGCGTCCGGAAGCCACCCTAGGACAGACCCGCCCGCTGGCGGACGCCCTGACGGAAGCCGCCGAGGATGGCGGCTGGCTGTTCGCAGACCTCGGTGATTTGTCACGCCTGATGGATCTGCCGCCCTCTGACGCCGCCAATGTCGGCGAACGCTTCAACCGCCTCGCCAGCACCTGGAAGAGCTTCTTCCACGAGGACGCCAGCGGAGAGCACCTGCCGCGCGCCCAGTTCCATGAGCGCCTTGGCAAGGCCTTGTTTCATGCCCTTCTGGATGGCGCCACCTCCACCCGACCTTTTCACTGGGAGGATGCCACCGCCTCCTGGCAGCAGTCGGGACTTAAGCTCCGCTGCACCCTCGTCAACGACAGTCCGGAAGAGCAGCGGCTCACCATCCTGCCCCTCATTGCCGCAGGCTGGAAACCGCGTGACGCACAGCCGGAAGCCACGCTGCAGCCCGGAGGCAAAACCACGCTCGACATCACCTACACACCTGCCGAGGAAGGCGCATCCGCCATCCCCGACGACGGCCTGCTGCGCCTGCCGCTGCTGGTCATCACGGACCACGGGGCTTCCATCCTCACTCCCCGGGCCGCCCTGACGCCTTTTACGGTCGAATGGCCGGTCGGCGCTCTTTTCAACCAGGATCGGCGCTTCATCATCGGAGCTCGTCTTCTCAACACCAGCCCGCGTGAGCAGGCAGGCACCTGGGAGGCCTTCCTGGAAAATGCCAGGCTGGACGGCCGCTTCAGCCTGAAGCCGGGCGCCGCCCTCCCTTTGGACCTCGCCTTTGACCTTCCCGAAGAGGGCGCCGCCACCGGACGTTTTCTGCTTGAACTCAAGATCAGGCTGGCGGGCAAGGAACTGCGCATCAGCCGTCCGCTCGTCATCGCCGCCAACCTTGGCCTTGGCAAACCCATGCCCCTGTTCCCGGTCACGGACTCTTCCGCCCGGGCCTCGCTCGAAGCCAGGGCTGACGCCTCACGACTCATCCTCGTTTGTGACGTCCAGGGCGTCGAACTTCTGCCATCAGCGGAAAACGCCCCGTCTTCGTGGCAGGCTGAAGTCAGCCTCGACGCCCGCAGCTATGGCAAACGCATGGAGCCTGGCAGCACGGCCCCGCTTCGCTTCTCAGGATCATCCGCTTCAGGGCGGGGCCGCATGGCCGCCCCGGCCGCCTGGGCCTTCGGCACCGGTTATGCCGCCGTCTTCGATCCCGGGGAATTCCAGGCCCGCCTGATCTCAAGCGGCTCCGACCGCCACCAGTGGGCCCTGCAAAACGGCAACAGCCAGCTCGGCATCAACCTGCGCCTGTCCCTGAACACCCCCGCAGGACCTCAAAGCTGGATCCTCACGCCGACCAGCCTGCCCGCCAACAACATCAACGCCCTCTCCGTTCTCGAGCTCAGCACCTCGCCCACCCGCCGCTCCACGGTGATCCTCGAGTAAGCAGGCCGCACGGATCCAACTCCGCCGATTCAGACAGATCCTGTCCTGGACATTGTCCGCCAGAGCCGCAGCCACCTGCGCGTATGGGATCATCTGCCAACCACCGGCCCATGATCATGCGCACGCTCCGCCTCCTCCTGCTGCTTCCCGTCCTTTCCCTCGCCCAGGCCGCCGACGGCCTCCGCGCAGGCGCCGCCGCCAGCAACATCACCCCAGAAATCGGCGGCGCCATCGTCGGCGGCTTCTCGCCCTTCCCCTCCACCCACGTCCACGATGAACTGCACGCCCGCTGCCTGGTGATCGAGCAGGACGGACGCCGCATCGCCATCGTCGTCTGCGACCTCCTCGGCGCCGCCAGGCAGATGTTTGATGAAGCCGCGCGCCTGGTGAGGCAGGAGACCGGCATCCCGCGCGAAAACCTGCTGATGTCCTGCACCCACACCCACTCCGCCAGCAGCGCTCTCAACGAAAACCGCTACGACACGACCTCCGCAGGCCTCACGGACTACCAGAGGTTTGTCGCACGCCGCATCGCCGACGGCGTCCGGCGTGCCCTTAACAACCTGGAGCCCGCCAAAATGGGCTGGGCCACCGCCAGCGTCCCGGGCCAGGTCTTCAACCGCCGCTGGTTCCTCAAGGAGGGCACCATGCCGCCCAACCCCTTCGGCGGCATCGACAAGGTGAAGATGAACCCCGGCCACGGCCCCCACCTCGACAAACCCGCCGGCCCCACCGATCCCGAGGTCTGCCTGCTCGCCGTGCAAAGCACCTCCGGCCGCTGGATCAGCGTGCTCGGCAACTACTCCCTCCATTATGTCGGCGACGTCGGTCCCGGCCATGTCTCCGCCGATTACTTCGCAGTCTTCTGTGAAAAGCTCGGCGGCCTGCTCGACGCCACCCGCCAGGACCCGCCCTTTGTCGCCCTGCTCAGCAACGGCACCAGCGGCAACATCAACAACAACGACTACGGCCGACCCGCC
>Ga0315900_10004612_pt1 | contig 19343 bp, 15 predicted proteins | sample LakEriMetagenome_FD_203521 | JGI IMG/M metagenome (GOLD analysis project Ga0315900, IMG submission 203521) | Freshwater fungal communities from buoy surface, Lake Erie, Ohio, United States - Buoy 12 MA114 | ecosystem: Environmental > Aquatic > Freshwater > Lake > Lake biofilm | place: USA: Lake...
TGGGGCGGTCGGGGATCGTCTTCGCCCCCGATTATGCCGAGCACGGCTTTCGCAGCCAGGTCCACGGCCTGCCGCGCATCGTCCTCGAGGAGCACATCGACAAGCGCGACCTGCGCTTCATGGGGGCGGGGGCGGCCTACAACTTCATCGCCATGCGGCAGGCGGTGGCGGATGCGGGCCTCGAGCCCGCCGAGGTGTCGAACCCACGCACGGGCCTCGTGGTGGGGTCGGGCGGGCCGTCGACCGCGAACCTCTTCGCCGCCCACCAGATCGTGATCGAGAAGGGCGCGCCGAAGCGGATGGGGCCCTTCATGGTCACCCGCTGCATGTCCTCGACCAATTCGGCCTGCCTTGCCACGCCCTTCGGGATCAAGGGGGTGAACTATTCGATCACCTCGGCCTGCGCGACCTCGGCCCATTGCATCGGGCACGGGGCGGAGCTGATCCAGATGGGCAAGCAGGACATCGTCTTTGCCGGCGGCGGCGAGGAGCTCGACTGGACGCTCTCGTGCCTTTTTGACGCGATGGGGGCGATGAGCTCGAAATACAACGACGCGCCCGAGACCGCCTCGCGCCCCTTCGACGCGACGCGCGACGGGTTCGTGATCGCGGGCGGCGGCGGGGTGGTCGTGCTCGAGGAGCTCGAGCATGCGCGGGCGCGGGGCGCGCGGATCTATGCCGAACTGACGGGCTATGGCGCGACCTCGGACGGCCACGACATGGTAGCGCCCTCGGGCGAGGGGGGCGAGCGGTCGATGCGGCTCGCGCTCTCGACGCTGCCCGGGGGGCGGTGGATCAGCTACATCAACGCGCATGGCACCTCGACGCCCGCGGGCGACGTGACCGAGATGGACGCGCTGCGGCGCATCTTCGGCGAAGGGCAGGTGCCGCCCGTGTCCTCGACCAAGTCGCTGACGGGCCATTCGCTGGGCGCGACCGGGGTGCACGAGGCGATCTATTCGCTCCTGATGATGCAGGGCGGCTACATCGCGGCCTCGGCCAATGTCACGACGCTTGACCCCGCGATCCGTCCGGGCGAGATCGCGACCGAGGCGCGTTTCGGCGTCGCGATGGATTCGGTCCTGTCCAACAGCTTCGGCTTTGGCGGAACCAACGCGAGTTTGGTGTTCAGCAGTTTCGGCGGGTAACCGGCATGGGCGGATTGTTGGAGGGACGGCGCGGCCTGATCATGGGGGTCGCGAACGACCGCTCGATCGCCTGGGGCATCGCGAAGGCGGCCGCCGAGGCGGGCGCCGAACTCGCGTTCTCCTATCAGGGCGAGGCGTTCGGGCGGCGGGTCGAGCCCCTGGCGGCCTCGGTCGGGAGCAGCATGCTCCTCGATGTCGACGTCTCGGACGAGGCGAGCCTCGATGCCGCCTTCGCGCGGCTTGCGGCCGAGTGGGGGCGGCTCGATTTCCTCGTCCATGCGATCGCCTTTTCGGACAAGGCCGAACTCAACGGCCGCTTCATCGACACGAGCCGGGGCAATTTCCGAAATTCGCTCGACATCTCGTGCTTTTCCTTCATCGACCTCGCGCGGCGCGCGGCGCCCCTGATGGCGCGGGGCTCGAGCCTGATCACGCTGACCTATCAGGGATCGAACCGCGTGACGCCCTTCTACAACGTCATGGGGGTGGCGAAGGCCGCGCTTGAGGCGTCGGTGCGCTATCTCGCGAACGATCTCGGGCCGGACGGGATCCGCGTGAACGCGATCTCGCCCGGGCCGATGAAGACGCTGGCGGGGGCGGCAATCGGGGGGGCGCGCAAGACCTTCCGCCAGACCGAGGCCAACGCGCCGCTGCGCTCGAACGCCACCCTCGAGGCAGTGGGCGGCACGGCCGTCTATCTGATCTCGGAGTTCGGCGCCTTCACCACGGGCGAGATCATCCATGTCGACGGCGGCTATCACATCCTGGGCATGCCGCAGCCCGAGAACATCTGACGCGCGTCAGAACCACTGCCCGGCTTCCATCAGCCCGGCCTGCAAGAGCTGCTCGGAAGACCAGCGGAAGGGTTCGGACCCCGGCCAGACGAGGCGACGCACCGCTGCCCGAGATTCCGGGTTCGCCTGCAGCGCCTTGGCCGCGCGGAGCGAGGCGATGGCGACGCTCGGGCTGCGGTGCCAGGGGCTGTGGCGGGTGTTTATCTCGGGATCCGCAAAGCGCCCGTCCGCCCCGATCGCTGCCCCGGTGCCAGCCCGGAACAGCCCTGTCCGCGCGATGTCGCGCTGGCGGAACGGAACATGTTCCTCGAACCGCCGGCGAAGCCCACCCAGAATCTCGATTTCGCGCGCGCGTTCGGCCCAACCCTCTGCCGGGTCGCGGCGCGGCGCGCCCACATAGCCCAGCCGGTCGAACCACAGCGGCTGCGCGTCGGGAGCCTCAGGCGGCACGGCCGCGAGGTCGGCCGGATAGATGTCGACGACCGTCCCGGCCACGGCTTCGCGCCGCTCCTCGAGCGCGAAGGCCACGAAGTCGGCAATGGCGCGCCCCTCGCAAAAGGGAAAGAACAGGAATTCGGCGTTGAAGGTCGGATGGATCCAGCGCCCGCCGCCCGCTCGCGCCAGCACCGGCAGGACCGCAGCCAGGCCCCCGAGCGGCCGCACATCGCAGCCGATGCGGCGCACCCGCGGATCTGCAGGAGCGGGCAGGTCGATGTGCTCGGGGCAGAGCACGAAAACCTCGGCAAAGCCGATCCGCATGTGATGTGCGATGGTCTCGGCCAACCACACGTCATCTTCGGCCGCGATCAGGGCAAGCGGACCCGAGGCGGCGGGCTGGCGCAGGGCTTCGGCAAGGGCGCGGAGGCCGGGCAAAACGGGCATGGTGCTCAAATCGGAAGATCCGGCGCAGGATAGGCGCGGAAGCAGGCGCGTTGCAAGCGCGGCGGGGCTTCGCTATGTCGCAAGCCGTGCGCAAGGATGGGGCGGGGCATGGACGACACGCGCAAGGTCTTCGTCAAGACCTACGGCTGCCAGATGAACGTCTATGACTCCGAGCGCATGTCCGAGGCGCTCGCGGCGCAGGGCTATGCCGCGACCGACACGGCCGAGGATGCCGACCTCGTCATCCTCAACACCTGCCACATCCGCGAGAAGGCCGCCGAAAAGGTCTATTCCGACATCGGCCGGCTGCGCCCGCTCAAGGCCGAGCGGCCCGATCTGCGCATCGCGGTCGCGGGCTGCGTCGCGCAGGCCGAAGGCGCCGAGATCCTCGCGCGCACGCCGCTGGTCGATCTGGTCGTCGGGCCGCAGGCCTATCACCGGCTGCCCGACCTCCTGCGCCGGGCCGAGGCGGGCGAGCGGCCGGTCGACACCGACTTTCCGGCCGAGGACAAGTTCGACCATCTGCCGCAGGGCCGCGCGCGCGCCGCACCGTCCGCGTTCCTGACCGTGCAGGAGGGCTGCGACAAGTTCTGCACCTTCTGTGTCGTGCCCTATACCCGCGGCGCCGAGCAGAGCCGCCCCCCCGCCCGCATCCTCTCCGAGGCCGAGGCGCTGGTGCGCCGGGGGGTGCGCGAGATCACGCTGCTCGGGCAGAACGTCAACGCCTATCACGGCGCGGACGGTGGCGCGGACTGGAGCCTCGCGCGGCTGATCCGCGCGCTGTCCGAGATCGAGGGCCTCGCGCGGATCCGCTACACCACCTCGCACCCCTGCGACATGGCCGAGGATCTGATCGCCGCGCATGCCGAGGTGCCGGCCCTGATGCCGTGGGTGCATCTGCCGGTGCAGTCGGGGTCGGACCGGATCCTCAAGGCCATGAACCGCCGCCATGGCGCGGCCGACTATCTCGCGATCATCGACCGGCTGCGCGCGGCGCGGCCCGACATCGCGCTGTCGGGCGATTTCATCGTGGGCTTCCCCGGCGAGACGCGCGCCGATTTCGAGGCGACGCTCGATCTGATCCGCGCGGTGGGCTATGCGTCGGCCTATTCCTTCCGCTATTCGCCCCGCCCCGGCACGCCGGCGGCCGACCGTCCGCAGGTCGATCCGGCCGAGGCCGAGGCGCGCCTGCACGAGGTGCAGGCGCTGATCGACGCCCAGCAGCGCGCGGCGCTCGCGGCCATGGTCGGGCAGACGGCCGAGGTGCTCTATGAACGGTCGGGCCGGATGGCGGGGCAATGGGCGGGCAAGTCGGCGCATCTCCACGCGGTCCATGTCGCCGACCCCGCGGGGCAGGCGGGCGAGATCGCGCGCGTGCGCATCCTGTGGGCCGAGCCCCGTTCGCTCGCTGCCGAGCGGATCGGCTGATTTCCGCCCGCCTTGTCGTGAAATCGTGCGTTTCGTGCGGCAGCGTCGTGGAAGCCGACAGAATCGCTTGCCAAGCCGATCCGGTAGCCGCAAGTTATCCACAAGTCCCGCCATCAGAAGGGCACCCCTTGGGCTTCAGCGCGCCGACCACCCCGCCCGCCGCCTCGGCCGCGTCCGAGACGCATCTCGAATTCGACGACAACCGGCGGCTCATCGATCTCTGCGGCCAGTTCGACCGCAACCTCGCGCGGATCGAGCATCAGACCGAAACGCGCATCTTGCGGCGCGGCAACCACCTGACGCTGATCGGCGAGGCCCGCGCCCGCGACCGCGCCGCCGCCGTGCTCGAGGGACTCTATGCGCGCCTCGTCTCGGGCCGTCCGGTGGGGCCTGCCGATGTCGAGGCCGCGCTGCGCGGCGCCGCGGCGCCCGCGGCCGGCCAGCTCGAGATGTTCGGCACCGCCCCGCCCGAGCTGCGCACGCTGCGCAAGCCCGTCGAGCCGCGCACGGCGGCGCAGAAGGCCTATGTCGAGGCGCTGCTTGCGCACGAACTCGCCTTCGGCATCGGCCCCGCGGGCACTGGCAAGACCTATCTGGCCGTCGCGGTCGGCGTCAGCCTGTTTCTGGCCGGCGAGGTGGAGCGGATCGTGCTCTCGCGCCCGGCGGTGGAGGCCGGCGAGCGTCTGGGCTTCCTGCCCGGCGACATGCGCGAAAAGATCGACCCCTACATGCAGCCGCTCTATGACGCGCTCAACGATTTCATCCCCGCCCGGCAGGTGCAGAAGCTGCTCGAGGAAAAGCGGATCGAGATCGCGCCGCTCGCCTTCATGCGCGGCCGGACGCTCGCCCACGCCTTCGTCGTGCTCGACGAGGCGCAGAACGCCACCACCATGCAGATGAAGATGTTCCTCACCCGTCTGGGCGAGGGCAGCCGCATGGTCATCACTGGCGATCGCACGCAGGTCGATCTGCCGCGCGGCATCGCCTCGGGCCTTGCCGACGCCGAGCGCATCCTCGCGGGCGTGCCGGGCGTCAGCTTCAGCTATTTCACCGCCCGCGACGTGGTGCGCCATCCGCTGGTCGCACGCATCATCGAGGCCTATGGCCGCGACGAGGGCACGGGCGGCTGAGATGATCGTCGATTGCCTGATCGAGGATCCACGCTGGGAGGATGCGGGGCTTGAGCGTCTTGCCGAGGCTTCGGCCGCGGCGCTTGCCGTAGAGCTGGGGCTTGATCCCGATGCACAGGGGTTCTGCCTGCTCGGCTGCGATGATGCCCGGATCGCCGACCTCAACGCCGGCTTCCGCGGCAAGGCGCGGCCGACCAACGTCCTCTCATGGCCATCGGCCGAGCGGGGCGCCACGGTGCCCGGCGGCTTGCCCCTCCCGCCCGCGCCGGATCCGACTGGCGAGGCGATCGAGCTTGGTGACGTCGCACTGGCCTTCGAGACCTGCCTTGCCGAGGCGACGGCGCAGGGCAAACCCTTCGCGGACCATCTCGCGCACCTCATCGTGCACGGCGCGCTGCACCTGCTCGGCTACGACCACGAGACCGGGCCAGATGCTGCGCTGATGGAAGGTATCGAAATTCGGACACTTGCGCGGTTGGGCATTCCCGACCCATACTGACGTTTCTTGCGCAACGGCTCGGCCAGGCGCGTCATCATGGAAAGGACAGATGGGTACGACCGAACATGGGGCCGACGGCTCCACCGCGATGGTGGAGGGTTCAGGTTCCGAAGAAGGAAGCCGACGAGGGCTGCTGGCCCGGATCTTCGGCGCCTTCCTCCCCGCCCCGGCACCTTCCAGCCCGGGCGACACTCCGACCATAAAGGGCTCTGCCGCACCCATTGCGCCTCAACCCGGTCTTGGCGCACTGCGCCGGATGCGGGTGGACGACGTCGCGGTACCCAAGGTGGATGTCATCGCCGTTCCGCTCGACATCACCCGGGACGAACTCGCGGCCGTCTTTCGCGAACACGGCTTTTCGCGCCTGCCCGTCTACAAGGGCACCCTCGACAAGCCCGTGGGGCTTGTGATGTTCAAGGATTTCGCACTGACCTACGGCTTCGGGGCAGGAAGCGGAAAGTTCAGCCTGCGCAAGCTGTTGCGGCCCATCCTCTATGCGCCCCCGTCGATGCGCCTCGCAGTCTTGCTGCAGAAGATGCAGACGGAACGCGTCCACATGGCCCTCGTCATCGACGAGTATGGCGGGGTCGACGGGGTCGTGACGATCGAAGACCTCCTCGAAACCGTCGTCGGCGATATCTCTGACGAGCATGACGAGGACGAAGGCCGGCTCTGGATCGAGGAAAAGCCTGGGGTCTTCCTTGTCCAGGCAACGGCACCGCTTGATGAGTTCGAGGCGGTCATCGGCCAGTCGCTGCGCACCGGCGAGGATGACGGCGAGATCGACACACTCGGAGGCTTGCTCTTCCTGCGCCTCGGCCGCGTGCCTGCCCGGGGTGAGGTGGTGGCGAACCCGGGCGGTGCGGAATTTGAGGTGATCGACGCCGACCCCCGCCGGATCAAGCGTCTGCGCGTGCATCTTCGCGCCGCGGTGCGCGAGCGCAAGCCCCCGGTGACGGCGACCTCTCCCGCGGGCGGCCCACCCGCAGCGGACGCCACGCCCGCGCGCGCCCCGACGGTGGCCGCGGGGGCCGGTTCAGACCAGCAGGGCTGAGGCGTGCGCCTCCCCGCAGCCATGCCTGCCGTTGCGGCAGGCGCCCTGTTGGCTGCGGGGCAGGCACCTTGGTCGCTCTGGCCCCTCGCGCTTGCGGGGGTGGCGCTGGGCCTCGTCCTCGGGGGGCGGGCGGCAACGGTTCGCCCTGCCGCGGTCATCGGGCTTGGTTTCGGGACCGGGCATTTCGCGCTGGCGCTGTCGTGGATCATTGAGCCGTTTCTGGTCGATGCCGCGCGCCATGGCTGGATGGCGCCCTTCGCGCTCATCCTCATGTCGGCGGGGTTCGGGGCGTTCTGGGCGGCGGCCTTTGCCGCGGCTGCCCGCCTCTGGGCGCCCGGTCCGCGGCGTGTCGTCGGGCTTGCGCTGCTGCTCACCCTGGCCGAGGCTTTGCGCGCGCATCTCTTTGGCGGCTTTCCCTGGGCGTTGCCCGGCCATGTCTGGATCGGCCTTCCCCCCGCGCAGGCCGCCGCCTGGGTGGGCGAGCATGGGCTGACGGCCGCGACGCTTGCGGGGGTCGGGCTGGCCGTGGCGGGCGCGATGGCGCGGGGCAGGGGCCGGATCGCGGGGCTTGGCGGCGCGGCGGGGATCGCGGCGCTCCTGCTTCTTCCTGCCCTCTGGCCGGCGGGGGGGGCGTCCGCGGCCGATCCGGACGCCCCGTTCCTGCGCCTCGTGCAGCCCAACGCCGACCAGCGCATCAAATGGGACGAGGGGGCGCGCGACGCGCTGTTCGCGCGCCTGCTCGATGCCTCGGTGCCGGGGCCTGGGCTGCGCCCCGATGCCGTCATCTGGCCCGAATCGGCCGTGCCCTTCCTGCTCGATGACAGCGCGCCCGAACGCGCGCGCATCGCCGATGCGGCGGGCGGCGCCCCCGTCCTGACCGGCATCCAGCGGTCCGAGGGCTGGCGCTATTTCAACAGCCTCGCCGTCATCGGCCCGGACGGAACGGTGGGTGCGGTCTACGACAAGCACCACCTCGTCCCCTTTGGCGAGTTCATGCCGGCGGGCGATCTGCTCTTTGATACCTTCGGGATCCGCGCCTTCGCTGCCCAGCTTGGCGCGGGCTTCACGCCGGGGCCGGGGCCGCAGACGCTCGACCTCGGGCCGCTCGGGCAGGTGCTGCCGCTCATCTGCTACGAGGCGGTCTTTGCGCGCGAGATCCGCGCCGCACCGCGCCGTCCCGACTGGATCCTGCAGGTCACGAACGATGCGTGGTTCGGCATCCACTCCGGCCCCTATCAGCATCTCGCGCTCGCGCGGCTGCGCGCGATCGAGACGGGCCTGCCGGTCGTGCGGGTCGCCAACACCGGGGTCACGGCGCTGATCGACGGGCAGGGGCGGGTGATCGAGGCGCTGGCGCTCGGCGTGCAGGGCCATCTCGATGTCCGCCTGCCGCCGGCGCTGCCCGCGACGCCCTACTGGCGCGTCGGCGATTGGCCGGTGTTTGCGCTTTTGCTCGCGCTTCTCGTCTTTCTGCGCCCCGATGCGCGACGCGGGATTGACCCCGCCGCCTCGAAGCCGTAACCCAAAGATCGATCGTCACAACGGCTTCCTGGCGTGACGATGGCACCCAATGGAGCATTCCCCATGTCAAGATCAGATTACGTCTTCACCTCCGAGAGCGTTTCGGAGGGCCATCCCGACAAGCTTTGTGACCGCATTTCAGACAGTGTCCTCGACGCTTTCCTATCGGTCGAGGAAAACGCCCGCGTCGCCTGCGAGACCTTCGCCACCACGAACACCGTCGTCGTCGGCGGCGAGGTGGGGCTGTCGGATCCCGTCCGGCTCGCGGAACTCAAGGCGCGCGTCGACCTGATCGCGCGCGAGTGCATCCGCGACATCGGCTATGAGCAGGACCAGTTCCATTGGCGCTCGGTCAATGTCTTCAACTTCCTGCACCCGCAATCGGCCCACATCGCCCAAGGGGTCGACCGTGACGGGGCGGGCGATCAGGGCATCATGTTCGGCTATGCCGTGGACGAGACGCCCGACCTCATGCCCGCGCCGATCCAGTATGCGCATGCGATCCTGCGCCGGCTGGCCGAGGCGCGCAAGTCGGGCGCCGAGCCCACGCTGCGGCCCGACGCGAAAAGCCAGCTCTCGCTGCGCTATTCGAACGGCAAGCCGGTCGAGGTGACCTCGATCGTGCTCTCGACCCAGCACGCGGATGTCGGCCAGACCTCGGCCGACATCCGCGCCATCGTCGAGCCCTACATCCGCGAGACCCTGCCCGAGGGCTGGATCACGCCCGCCACCGAGTGGTGGGTGAACCCGACGGGCACCTTCGTCATCGGCGGCCCCGACGGGGATGCGGGCCTGACCGGGCGCAAGATCATCGTCGACACCTATGGCGGGGCCGCGCCGCATGGCGGCGGGGCGTTCTCGGGCAAGGATCCGACCAAGGTGGACCGCTCCGCGGCCTATGCGGCGCGCTATCTGGCCAAGAACATCGTGGCCGCGGGCCTCGCGCGGCGCTGCACGCTGCAGATCTCCTACGCGATCGGGGTGGCGAAGCCGCTCTCGATCTATGTCGATACGCACGGCACCGGGGCGGTCCCCGACGCCGTGATCGAGGCGGCGGTCGGCAAGGTCATGGACCTGACGCCGCGGGGGATCCGCACGAAGCTCGGCCTCAACAAGCCGATCTATGCCCGCACCGCCGCCTATGGCCATTTCGGCCGCGCCCCCGAGGCCGACGGCGGCTTTTCGTGGGAGCGGACGGATCTGGTCGAGGCGCTCCGGCGCGAGGTCTGACATGGACGGGGCCGGGGAAAACGCGGACACGCATCCGCCCTCGGCCCCCGCGCCGCTCTGGCGCAACTTCTACGGCCGCACCTCGGGCAAGACGCTGCGCCCGATCCAGCGCCGCCGGCTCGGCGCCGATCTCGGTCCGCTCGTGCCCGCGGGCATCGACCGCGCGACCAATCCCGACCGCCGGCCGATCGACCCTCGGGCGATCTTTGCGACCCCCCGTCCGCTCTGGCTCGAGATCGGCTTTGGCGGGGGTGAGCACATGGTCCATCAGGCCGCCCGCCACCCCGAGGTCGGGATCCTCGGGGCCGAGCCCTTCATCAACGGCATCGCGATGCTCCTGCGCCGCATCGCCGAGGCCGGGGTCGCCAATGTCGCGATCCATCCGGGCGATGTGCGCGACCTCTTCGACGTGCTGCCGCCCGCGTCGGTCGGGCGGGTCTTTCTGAATTATCCCGACCCCTGGCCCAAGCGGCGCCACCACCGCCGCCGCTTCGTGACGCCCGAACATCTCGACCCGCTCGCGCGCGTGATGGCCGAGGGGGCCGAGCTGCGGCTTGCGACCGACATCCCCGACTACATGCGCCAAGCCCTCGAAGAGGTGCCACCGGCGGGGTTCGACATCCTCGCGGGCCCTGCTGCCGTGCCACCGTGGCAAGGCTGGATCACCACTCGTTACGAGACCAAGGCCCTGCGCGAGGGGCGCGCCCCGGCCTATGTCGCGTTCCGGCGCAGCGCGAGCGGGCCTCGCTCCGACCTGCTGTCCTAGGGCGTCCCGGACTGCCGCCTGCCGCGGCCAAGCCGCGATCGGACACCCTCAGCCCTGCAGAGTGCGTACCCCGAAGCCCTCGGCGCGAGCCTGCATGGCAGCAACCGCCGCAATCGCCCCCGCGGCCGTCGTGAAATAGGGGATGCGGTCCGAGACCGAGACTCGGCGGATGTCGCGGCTGTCCGATACCGCCTGCGAGCCGCCGGTGGTGTTGAGCACGAGCGCGATCTCGCCGTTCTTCAGCCGGTCGACGATGTTGGGCCGCCCCTCATAGACCTTGGCGACGGGGGTGGCGGCAAGCCCGCGGGCGGCCAGCCAGCCGGCCGTGCCGCGCGTCGCCACGATCTCGAAGCCGAGTGCCGCCAGCCCCCGCGCCGCCGCGGCCATGGCGTCGGTCTTGTCCTCGTCGCGGATCGAGAGGAAGACCCGCCCGCCCTCGGGCAGATGCGTGCCCGCCCCCATCTGCGCCTTGAGGAAGGCAAGCGCGAAGCTGCGGTCCCACCCCATGACCTCACCGGTCGAGCGCATCTCGGGCCCGAGCAGCGGATCGACGCCGGGGAAGCGCCCGAAGGGCAGCACCGCCTCCTTGACCGAGAACCACGGCGTCGCCGGATCGGCGAGCGTCAGCGGATCTGCGAGCGGCAGCGGATCGTCGGGGCCGACGCCCGCTGGATAGGGCGGGCGCAGTGCGAAGGCCGAGAGCTTCTCGCCCGCCATGAGCCGCGCCGCGATCGAGGCGATGGCGCTGTCGGTGGCCTTGGCGACGAAGGGCACGGTGCGCGAGGCGCGGGGGTTGACCTCGAGCACATGGATGACGCCATCCTTGATCGCGAACTGCACGTTCATGAGGCCCACGACGCCGAGCGCGCGCGCGAGCATGGCGGTCTGGCGGGTGATTTCCGCGACCGTCGCGGGCGTCAGCGAATGGGGCGGCAGGCAGCAGGCGCTGTCGCCCGAATGGACGCCCGCCTCCTCGATGTGCTCCATGATGCCCGCGACATGCACCGCCTCGCCGTCGCAGAGCGCATCGACATCGACCTCGATCGCGCCCGAGAGATAGCGGTCGAGCAGCACCGGATTGGCGCCCGAAACCTGCACCGCCTCGCGGATGTAGCGCTCGAGCCCTGCATCATCGCGCACGATCTCCATCGCCCGCCCGCCGAGCACATAGGAGGGCCGGATCACCAGCGGATAGCCGATGCGGCCCGCGATCGCGAAGGCCTCGTCGCGGCTCGCGGCGATGCCGTTGACGGGCTGGATCAGGCCGAGCTCGTTCAGAAGCTTCTGGAAACGCTCGCGATCCTCGGCCAGATCGATGGCGTCGGGCGTGGTGCCGAGGATCGGGATCCCCTCGGCCTCGAGCGCCTTGGCAAGCTTGAGCGGCGTCTGCCCGCCGAACTGGACGATGACGCCATGGAGCGTCCCCGCCTCCTGCTCGACCCTCAGGATCTCGAGCACATGCTCGAGCGTCAGCGGCTCGAAATAGAGCCGGTCCGAGGTGTCGTAATCGGTCGAGACCGTCTCGGGGTTGCAGTTGATCATGATCGTCTCGAACCCGGCCTCGGTCAGGGCGAAACAGGCATGGCAGCAGCAATAGTCGAACTCGATCCCCTGTCCGATGCGGTTGGGGCCGCCGCCGAGGATCACGACCTTGCGCGCCCCGCTCGGGCGCGATTCGCATTCGACCTCGCCCATCACCGGGGCCTCGTAGGTCGAATACATGTAGGGGGTCTGGGCCTCGAACTCGGCCGCGCAGGTGTCGATGCGCTTGAAGACGGCATGGATGCCGAGGTTGCGCCGCGCGCGCCGCACCTGCCCTTCGTCGCGCCCGGTCAGCCGCGCGAGGCGCGCATCGGTGAAGCCGAGCATCTTGAGCGCGCGCAGCCCCTCGGCCTTCACCGGCAGCCCCTCGCGGCGCACCCGCGCCTCGGCCTCGATGATCTCGCGGATGCGGGCGAGGAACCACGGATCGAAGGCCGTCGCGGCCCCGATCTCGTCATCGCTCAGCCCCTCGCGCATGGCCTGCGCGATCAGCCGCAGCCGGTCGGGCGTCTGCACCGACAGCGCGGCGAGGATCGCGGCGCGGTCGGGCGCGCCGGGGATCGCGATCTCGTCAAAACCCGTGAGGCCCGTCTCGAGGCTCGCGAGCGCCTTTTGCAGCGATTCGTGGATCGTGCGCCCGATCGCCATCGCCTCGCCCACCGACTTCATCGCGGTGGTCAGTTCGGGCTTGGCGCCGGGAAACTTCTCGAAGGCAAAGCGGGGGATCTTCGTCACGACATAGTCGATCGTCGGCTCGAAGCTCGCGGGTGTCACGCGCGTGATGTCGTTGTCGAGCTCATCGAGCGTGTAGCCCACGGCAAGCTTGGCCGCGATCTTCGCGATCGGAAAGCCCGTCGCCTTCGACGCGAGCGCCGATGAACGCGAGACGCGCGGGTTCATCTCGATCACGACCATCCGCCCGTCCGCGGGGTTGATCGCCCATTGCACGTTCGATCCGCCCGTCTCGACCCCGATCTCGCGCAGGACCGCGATCGAGCCCGTCCGCATCCGCTGGTATTCGCGGTCGGTCAGCGTCAGCGCCGGTGCAACGGTGATCGAATCGCCCGTATGCACCCCCATCGGGTCGACGTTCTCGATCGAGCAGACGATGATGGCGTTGTCGGCGCGGTCGCGCACGACCTCCATCTCGTATTCCTTCCAGCCGAGCAGCGATTCGTCGATCAGGATCTGCCCGGCGGGCGAAGCATCGAGGCCCGAGCGGCAGATCGCCTCGAAATCGTCGCGGTTGTAGGCCACCCCCCCGCCGGTGCCGCCGAGCGTGAAGGCGGGGCGGATGATCGCGGGCAGGCCGATCTCTTCGAGCGCGCCCATGCACTCGGCGACGCCCGCCGCGATGTCGAAGCGCCCGTCGGGGCGTCGCGGCGCGGTGACGATCGCGGCGCGCGGGTTCTCGAGCCCGATGCGCGCCATCGCCTCGCGGAAGAGCTTGCGGTCCTCGGCCTTCTCGATCGCCTCGCGGTTGGCACCGATGAGCTCGACCCCGAACCGCTCGAGCACCCCCATGTCGGCGAGCGCCAGCGCCGTGTTGAGGCCCGTCTGCCCGCCCATGGTGGGCAAGAGCGCATCGGGCCGTTCGCGCTCGATGATGCGCGCCACGACATCGGGCGTGATCGGCTCGATGTAGGTCGCGTCCGCTAGTGCCGGATCGGTCATGATCGTCGCGGGGTTCGAGTTGACGAGGATGACGCGATAGCCTTCCTCGCGCAGCGCCTTGCACGCCTGCGCCCCGGAATAGTCGAACTCGCAGGCCTGGCCGATGATGATGGGCCCCGCACCGATGATCATGATCGAGCGAATGTCGGTCCGTCTCGGCATGCGGGCCCCCGTGGCTGCCCGCTCCGGCGCAGGCTCGGCGCGTTATAGACATGGGCGCGGGGCGCGCAAGGGTGCGGCCGGGCCTTGACTTGGGACGCTGGGCAGGCTTTCTCGGCGCGTTCTTTTCCCGGAGATCACGCCATGCACGCCTATCGCAGCCACACCTGCGCCGATCTGCGCAAATCCGACGTGGGGGCAGGGGTGCGCCTGTCGGGTTGGGTCCACCGCGTGCGCGACCATGGCGGCGTCGTCTTCGTCGATCTGCGCGACCATTACGGCATCACGCAGGTGCTCGCCGACCCCGACAGCCCCGCGCTTGCGGCGATGGAGCGGTTGCGCGCCGAGACCTGCGTGCGCATCGACGGCCGGGTGCTCGCGCGCGACGCAGCACTCATCAACCCCAAGCTCCCGACCGGCGAGATCGAGGTCTATATCACCGACCTCGAGGTGCTGGGGCCTGCCGACGACCTGCCGCTGCCGGTGTTCGGTGAGCCCGACTATCCCGAAGAGACGCGCCTCACCTATCGCTTCCTCGACCTCAGGCGCGAGACGCTGCACGCCAACATGATGCTGCGCGCCAATGTCGTGCGCTCGATCCGCAACCGGATGTGGGCCTCGGGCTTCACCGAGTTTCAGACCCCGATCATCACCGCCTCGAGCCCCGAGGGCGCGCGCGACTTCCTCGTGCCGTCGCGGCTCCATCCGGGCAAGTTCTATGCGCTGCCGCAGGCGCCCCAGCAGTTCAAGCAGCTGCTGATGGTGTCGGGGTTCGATCGCTATTTCCAGATCGCGCCCTGCTTCCGCGACGAGGACCCCCGCGCCGACCGCAGCCCGACCGATTTCTACCAGCTCGACCTCGAGATGAGCTTCGTCACCCAAGACGATGTATTCGCAGCCGTTCAGCCGGTGATTCAGGGCGTGTTCGAGGAATTCGGCAAGGGCCGCCGCGTCGATGCCAGTTGGCCGCGCATCCCCTATGTCGAAGCCTTGCGCAAATACGGCACCGACAAGCCCGACCTGCGCTGCCCCCTCGTGATGCAGGAGGTCTCGGAGCATTTCCGCGGCTCGGGCTTTGCCGTCTTCGCCCGCCTGCTCGAGTCCGAGGGCACCGAGGTGCGCGCGATCCCGGCGCCCAAGGGCGGCAGCCGCGCGTTTTGCGACCGCATGAACGCCTTCGCGCAGGCGCAGGGGCTGCCGGGGATGGGCTACATCTTCTGGCGGGACGAGGGGGGCGCGACCGAGGCCGCCGGCCCCATCGCCAAGAACATCGGCCCCGAGCGGACCGAGGCGATCCGCCGCCAGCTCGGCCTCGGTGCGGGGGATGCGGCCTTCTTCCTCGCCGGCCGGCCCGAGACCTTCGAGCCCGTCGCCGCCAAGGCGCGCGTCGAGATCGGCCGCGAACTGGGGCTGAGCGAGACCGACAGCTTCCGCTTCGCCTGGATCGTCGATTTCCCGATGTTCGAAAAGGGCGACGACGGCCGGATCGATTTCAGCCACAACCCCTTTTCGATGCCGCAAGGCGGGATGGCGGCGCTCGCGGGCGATCCGCTGAAAGTGCACGCCTATCAGTATGATCTGGCCTGCAACGGCTATGAGCTGATCTCGGGCGGCATCCGCAACCACACGCCCGAGATCATGTTCCGCGCCTTCGAGATCGCGGGCTATCCGGCGGATGAGGTCGAGCGGCGATTCGGCGGCATGGTCAAGGCCTTTCGCTACGGTGCGCCCCCCCACGGCGGCTGCGCGGCCGGCATCGACCGCATCGTGATGCTGCTCGCCGACGAGGCGAACATCCGGCAGGTCATCCTCTTCCCGATGAACCAGCGCGCCGAGGACCTGCTGATGGGCGCCCCGTCCGAGCCCACCAACGAGCAACTGCGCGAGTTGCGCCTGCGCGTGCTGCCCAAGGACGCCTGAGCGGATCCGACCGGCATGCCCGGACCGGGCCTGGGCCGGTCGGGGTCTCTTGGCCCTGCCCAGTCCTGAGCAATTGTTCTGGGTGATTGACTAAAGTTCGCTCATCAACCATCTCTGGGTCACCCTTCGCCGGAGTCGCCCGATGCCCAAGGAACTTCTGGTCGATCCCGCCCTCGTACTGCGGTCCGGATCGATCACGACGCCCGCCCTGCCGGTGCACGCCTATGCGCGCACGATGGGCGCGGAGGTCGCGGCCCGCGGGGCGGCCGCCTTGCGCGACGTGCTGCGCCACATGATGGTGATCCGCGAGTTCGAGGGGATGCTCGCAGCCCTCAAGGCCACCGGCAGCCATCGCGGGGTCGCGCATGTCTACAAGGGGCCTGCGCATCTCTCGATCGGGCAAGAGGGGGCGGCGGTGGGCGCGGCGCTCGCGCTCGACCCGGCCGACCACATCTTCGGCTCGCACCGCAGCCATGGCGAGTTTCTGGCCAAGGGCCTCGCCGCCATCGCGCGGCTGCCCGAGACCGGGATCGAGGCGATCCTCGCCGCCCATGACGGCGGGCGGCTGCGCGACAAGGTGGGGCGGATCTTCGGGCGGGCTGGCCGCGCGATGGCCGAGGATTTCCTGCTCTATGGCTTCCTTGCCGAGATCTTCATGCGCGCGGACGGCTTCAACCGGGGCATGGGCGGATCGATGCACGCCTTCTTTCCGCCGTTCGGCTGCTATCCCAACAACGCCATCGTCGGCGCCTCGGCGGGGATCGCGGCGGGGGCGGCACTGCGGCGGCGGCTGGCGAAGGACGGCGCGATCACGGTCGCCCATGCGGGCGACGGCGCGACAGGCTGCGGCCCGGTGTGGGAGGCGATGAACTTCGCCGCCATGGGCCAGTTCGGGCGGCTCTGGCAGGACGGCGGCGGGCAGGGGTTGCCGGTCCTCTTCTTCTTCACCAACAACTTCTACGCCATGGGCGGCCAGACCATGGGCGAGACGATGGGGTGGGAGCGTCTGGCGCGCATCGGCGCGGGGATCTCGCCCAGCGCGCTCCACGCCGAGACGGTGGACGGCACGAACCCCCTTGCCGTCGCCGATGCCGTGGCGCGCCAGCGGGCGCGGCTGATCGCGGGGCAGGGGCCCGCGCTGCTCGATGTCGAATGCTACCGCTTCTGCGGGCATTCGACGACGGACGCCAACGCCTACCGCACGCGCGAGGAGATCCGCGCCTGGGAAGGGTTCGACCCGATCGCACGCCTTTCCGCCGCCCTTCAGGCCGAGGCGGTGCTGACGCCCGCCGACACCGACGCGATGGCCGCCGAGGTTGCCGAGCGAATCGAGGCGGTGACCCGCGCCCGACCCGGCGGCCGATCCGCTGGGGGTGGGGCGGCTCATGTTCTCGCACCGCGCGCGGCCCGCGCAGGTGGCGCCCGTGGCGAGGGTGGGCGATCCGTCCGCCTCGGCCGCGCTGCGCGGCCTTGCGCGCAAGGCGCGCTCGGGGCTGGCCGCCGACGGCGCCGAACTGCCGGCCCTGCGCGCGATCACGCTGCGCGACGCGCTGACCGAGGCGATCCTGCACCGCTTCCGCCACGACGACACGCTGGTCGCCTGGGGCGAGGAGTGCCGCGAATGGGGCGGGGCCTTCGGCGTCTATCGCGGGCTTTCCGACATCATCCCCCACCACCGCCTCTTCAACGCGCCGATTTCCGAGGCCGCGATCGTCGCCGCCGCCGTCGGCCACGCGATGGAGGGGGGCCGGAGCCTCGTCGAACTCATGTATGCCGATTTCATCGGCCGGGCGGGCGACGAGATCCTGAACCAGATGGCCAAGTGGCAGGCGATGTCGGGCGGGCGGATGGCGCTGCCCGTCGTGCTGCGCGCCTCGGTCGGGTCGAAATACGGCGCCCAGCATTCGCAGGACTGGACCGCGCTCATCGCCCATGTGCCGGGGCTCAAGGTCGTCTATCCGGCGACGCCCTTCGATGCCAAGGGGCTGATGGCGGCCGCGCTGGCCTCGGAGGATCCGGTCGTGGTGTTCGAGAGCCAGCGCCTCTATGACCGCGTCGAGGTCTTCGCCGAGGGTGGCGTGCCCGAGGCCGATTACGCGCTGGCCTTCGGGGTGCCCGCGATCCGCCGGCCGGGCGGGGATCTGACCATCCTCACGATCGGGCCGTCGCTATATCCCGCGCTTCAGGCGGCGGCAGAGCTGGCGGCGGCCGGGATCGAGGCCGAGGTGATCGACGCGCGCAGCCTCGTGCCCTTCGACTATGCGCCGCTTCTGGCGAGCGTCGCGCGCACCGGCCGCTTTCTGGCCGTGACCGAAGCCAATGAGCGCGGCAGCTTTGCCCAGACCGTCGCCGCCACGGTGGCGCGGCACGGGTTTTCAGACCTGCGCGCCGCACCCCGCGTCATCGGCGCGCCGAACTGGATCGTGCCGGGTGCGGACCTCGAGACAGCCTTCTTCCCGCAGGCGAACGACATCGTCGATGCGGTGATGGCCGATTTCTTCCCCGACCGGCGCGCCAACCGCCGCGGCCACCGCGACTGGAATGACCTCGACCTCGCCCGTTCGGGCCTCTGACGGAGACGCCATGACCCCGCTTCTGCTCCCCCAGCTCGGAACCGAGATCACCGAGGCCGAAATCACCGAATGGCTCGTCGCGGATGGTGCGAAGGTCGCCGCCGGCGACCCGGTCGTGACGGTGACGACGACGAAGATGGCGCTCGACCTCGAGGCGCCGGCGGCGGGGCGGCTGCGGATCTGCACGCCCGAGGGCGAGATCGCGGCTGTCGGCGCCACGCTCGCCGAGATCGGATGACGGTCTCGCCCGCCGCGCTGCACCGGCTGGGCGGCGAGGGGCCGCCCGTCCTTCTGGTGCACGGCCTTGGCGCCGACCGCTTCGGCTGGGCGGCGAACGCGCATGCGCTGATGAACCGCCGCAGCGTCTGGGCGGCCGAGTTGCCCGGCCATGGCAGCGCCGGCAACGCGGTCGGGGATGGGGCGGCGGCCGAACTGGCACAGGGCCTTGCCGCGGGCATCGCCGATCTGCCCGAGGGGGTGCCGGTGGTTGCGCATTCGCTCGGGGCCGCGGTCGTGCTGCATCTTGCGACGATGGCGCCGGGGCGGTTCGGGCCAATGGTGCTGATCGCGCCCGCGGGCCTCGGAGCGGGGTTCGACGGGGCCTTCGCGCAGGGTCTCGCGGCGGTTGCGGAGCCTGCGGTCGCCGAGGCGCTGCTCGCGCGCCTCTTTGCCCGCCCGGCGCGGCTTGCCCCGATGGCCGCGCATCTGCTCGCGGGCCTTGCCGATCCCGCCCGCCGGACGGCCCTTGCCACGATAGCCCGCGCGCTGCCCGGCGCCCCGCCGCCCCCGCCCGATCCGGCCCGCTGCACGCTGGTCTGGGGCGCCGAGGACCGCATCGTGCCCCCGCCCGCCGACGCCCCGCCCCACACCCTGATCGAAGCCGCGGGCCACATGCCCCAGATCGAGGCCGCATCGCAGCTCAACCGCATCATCGCCGAGGCGCTCGGGTAGGCCTCAGGCCAGAAGCGCGCGCGCCGCGGCCTCGTCGGTGACAAGGGCGTTGCACCCCACCCGCGCGATGGT
>Ga0315900_10004615_pt1 | contig 19324 bp, 38 predicted proteins | sample LakEriMetagenome_FD_203521 | JGI IMG/M metagenome (GOLD analysis project Ga0315900, IMG submission 203521) | Freshwater fungal communities from buoy surface, Lake Erie, Ohio, United States - Buoy 12 MA114 | ecosystem: Environmental > Aquatic > Freshwater > Lake > Lake biofilm | place: USA: Lake...
CCGACCAACATAAAGTAATAAAAGCAATTGAAAATGGTGAAGATGTTACCAAATATGGTGTTAAAATAGAATACCAAAACAATTCAATAGACCAAATCGCAAACCTAATCAACGACCTTAAAACAAACCCAGACTCAAGACGATTGATGGTTTCAGCTTGGAATGTAGGTGAAATGGATTCGATGACACTTCCGCCTTGTCATTATGGATTTCAAGTTTATACAAGAGAGTTGAGTTTGGAAGAAAGAATGGACTTATCCAGAGAAAAACGTCGTACCTATCGGAATTGGCAAAATTGGAGTATGGAAGAAATGGAATGGCATTTGACGAATGAATGGAATATCCCGACCAGAGCAATCTCTTTAATGTGGAATCAACGTTCAGTAGATACATTTTTAGGCTTACCATTTAATATTGCATCTTATGGTTTACTACTTGAAATCATTGCAAAAGAAGTAAATATGGTTCCTGATGAATTGATTGGCAACTTAGGTGATGTACATATTTATAACAATCACTTCGAACAAGCCAGACAGCAAATAACAAGAGAACCGTATGAGTTGCCTAGGCTTATTATAGATCAATTTGATGAATCAAATCATTACATTGGAGATATGGATGATGTTTCAGAATATAATATAGAGCAGTTTAAATTAGAAGGATATCAATCACATCCTGCGATTAAAGCACCATTATCTAATTAATATGAATAAAATAGTTGAGATCTTTAAACAATTCAAATTTGAGTTGATTTGGATTTATTCATTCATGTTATTAACAGAACTTGCTAATCTAGCAACTCCATTTTTGCTAGGAAAAAGTATCGATGGGTTGATTGTTGGTAGTTGGAGTTGGTTAATATTGTTGGGTTCATCATACTTTTTATCTACGTTCTTTAATTATAAGAGAATGGTATATGATACTAAAGTATACACAAAAATTTATAACAGCATCGTATTTAGATTTTTAAAAAATGAACATTTGGATACATCTACAAAGATTGCTCGTACTGACATGGCACATGAAATAGTACACGTGTTAGAAGGTTATGTTCATTATTATATTGCAACCATAGTAACAATAATTGGATCAATTGGATTTATTTACTCAGAAAACTGGAAAGTTGGATTACTAGTTACCGTTGCTATGATTTTAATTGTATTAGCTGGGGCAGTATATTACAAAAAAATACAACAAGTAATTTGCGTAAGAAATAATCATTATGAAAATAAAGTAAATGCTATTGAATTAGGTTATGATTATTCCTTATCATTTTTTAAACGAATGCGTAAAATAAATATATACGATTCTACAGTTCAAGGTAAGAATTGGTTTTTAATTGGAATGATTAAAAATATATTTCTATTTATTTCAGTAATATTGCTTGTATTAACAACACAAAACATTACAATTGGTAATGTAATTACAGTATATTCTTACGTCAATAATTTTTTAATTGCATTATTATCTGTTCCGGTTGCTCTCGAAATGTATTCAAGACTAGGTGATATTTTAAAAAGACTACATTAAATATGAAAAAATATTTTATCATAGCATTATCTGCTTTTGTATTGGAGACAGCATCCACAATGTATATTGCTACTGTGGCAAATAGAGACATAGCAATGATATTTTGGGCATTTATGGGACCATTTTTAGGTTTACCCTTTGTAGGATATATGGTCGAATCTAAAACTTGGGGGGAAAGAATAAAAATGGCTATTGCTTCCGGGATAGGATATGCTATAGGAGCTACTCTAATTTACATTTTAAATTCCTAAAAAACATATATGGTACATTATCTAAGAACCTCCGACAGGAGAACAATAATTGAATGCGAAACATCCGAAAGAGATCTAAGCTCTTCGGTTAATGTGCAAGAGTATTCAAGAATGCTTTTGAATCTATCGGAAGCTAATAAAGGCTATGCAAAATCCTTTCTTCAAGAAATATCAGATCTCGATGAAATGAGAGGACAATGGTGGGAAATGGAAGAAGATTCAGGTAAGTGGAAATCTATCGATGATTTTGTTTCTCATCAATTTAAAGAAGTATCTTCCAATTGGGGATTAACTTACGTAACGGATTAAAATAAAAATATGAAAACTAAAATTATATCAGCATTTCCTGGGGTAGGAAAAACTTATTTCCATGAGAGAAATAAAGGAATTTCCATAGATAGTGATTCTAGTCACTTCAGTTGGATTAAGGATGAAAATGGGAATAATACCAAAGAAAGAAATCTGGAATTTCCAAATAACTATATTTCCCACATAAGAGAAAACATCGGAAGATGGAGATATATCTTTGTATCTTCTCACGAAGAAGTTAGAAATTCCCTTAGGGAGAATGGGATAGAATACTATCTAATTTACCCAGACAAATCCAGAAAATCTGAATTTATGGAGAGGTATGTCCAAAGAGGAAGTCCAGAAGGATTTGTAAACCTAATTAAAGAAAATTGGGATTCCTGGATAGAGAAAATAGAAAGTGAAAAAGAAGAAGGATTTACTAGAGTTTGTATGACTTTAGATAATCTAGAAAATGAATTGACTTACATAGAGATTATAGAAAACACATCCGAACTTTTAAAAGTAAATCTTTTCGAAAGCAGAAACTAAAAGGGATTTTAAGGATATAAAAAGTAAATAAAATAATAAATGAATTTTTTAAACACAGCAGTAGTAAAGGAGAGCTCTGAACCAGTAGGGGTTTTAAATTATCTAGATCTAGATTCTACAGAATCAGATTTAGATAAAATTTCAGATTTAGGGTTAAAAGTTAAAACAAAAATGTTCCAGCTCGAAACATTTAGTATTTCTTCTAAATTCCACAAAGAATTAAAAAAAGATTTAAAATTTTTGCACGGGATGGATCTAAACGAAATGATTCAATCCACATTAAACAATGAAGTCAACGTGCAAAATAATAATCTTCTTAGGAATAAATATTTTTCCTTAGGAGAAATTAACAGAAAAAAAGAATTGAGAAAATCCTCTTGGTATAGATTTTTACTTAGATTTATCCCGGAATCTCATTTTTCTTTCCACTTTGATTCCGCGGATTCTCTAACTTCTAAAATATTAACGAAATCCAATCATATTGGGGTAAGGTCGAGAAGAGGGAATGGTGATTTTATAATTTGTCCTCCCAAGTATTCTACTTATATCATGGAATCCCCATCTTTCGTGTACAAAGAGATTGGAAAAATTTCAGAAGGAATCAATCATGTAGATTTTATTGGAACTATATCGGATAAAATTCAAGTTTTTGTAGATAGAAATGCTTCTTTTAGTGAGGATAGAATACTTATAGGTAAAAGAACTGTAGAGAGTAATCCGGGGGTTTATTTTATTTCAGGAAATAAATCAACAGAGGAATTTACGGATACATACGGGGATAAAAAAATAACTTTGCTACGTCGACAAGCCGTTATAAATACCGAGGGGTGCGAAGGACAATTCGACGTCATAAGGGTTAGTGATTCCAAAAGACCCTTCTGGAAAAAATTACTTGGGATTAGGTAGTATGAGAAGGATCTTTTATAAATGGAGATTTTCTTTTCTGAAAGAAATTTTAAATAAATTAAGATGAGAAAAATTAAATTAATTTTCCATTTCTTATTTTTTCTTTACGAAGAAAAATTAAAAGAAATTAAAAAATCAAAAAGGGGATGGTTCTAAATATGAAAATAAATACCCATTGGAATATAGTTTCCCGATATACCGATCCCGATACAGGGGAAAAGAGAGAAACCATTGTGGCTTTTAGTCTTTCTGAGTCATATGCCAAATTAATATGCGACCTTCTTACCGATTCGGAAGAAGAACCAAATAGAGGTTATTTTTATTATAAAATAGAAGGTAAGTAGAATGGAAAAAGAAAAACCAGATAACGTAGCAGATTCCCCGGGGATTATGCCTTATGGGACAAACATCGGAGCTCCTTCGATAAGACCAGACGATGTTTCTGCATGGAAAAGGTCCTCAGTAGACAAGGTTAATAAAGAGTTCATAGCAAGATTCGAAGAACTCAAAAAAGAATATGAAAATCTTGTAAGCGATTTTGAATGGAATGATCTTGTTTATAGATCTGAATTCTCTTTTGAACCTGTGGTCGGATACAGCTATCATTTATACCAAAGAGAAAATGGATCTTTTTTCCTTTCTTTGATAGAACCTTCCCAATGGAAAATGAATTTTATAGGAGCATTTAGACTAGATAGTAGAGGGAAATGGAATAAATACTTAGATGATGAAAAATAATCAATCACCAAAGAACTGGGAAAATACATCAATTATATTCGGGAGAGCTCTTTCTGGACTTCTGGAAGAAGGAGAAGGTATAGTAGTAGATCTCGATGAGAACGCTTTCTTTGAAGCAGACGATTCAGTTAAAAAGGTTATAGTTTACCTAAAAGACGATCAGATATGTATCTCTGAATGCAAAAAGGATCTAGAAGAAGGTTCTATAGTAATAATACACAATTTTAATCCTAATTAAATGGAAATGCTAGCCATACATCCCATTAAGAAATCTGATTTGGGATTTCACGGTAATCTTTTTGGAGGACAATTATTGAAATGGATTGATGCAGCAGCGGCAGGGTATTCTATGCAGCTTTGTGATTCCCCTAGGATGGTTACAGTGTCTATAGATAAATGTAATTTCGAAAAACCTGCGAAAGAAGGACAGCTTCTTAAAATATACGGGTACCCTTCTAGAATGGGTAACACTTCCATTACACTGTATATGGAGGCAAGAGCCCACGATGTTTATACCGGAAATCAGGCGGTAGTTCTAAAAACTAATATAAGATTCGTTCAGATTAGTGAATACGGGAATCCCATTCCAATAGGGGAAAAAGGTAAAAATAGGGTTAATAAAATGATACAGGAAAAAGAAGATTAGTTTTTTTATTACGCATAGATTCTTATATTTGTTAAGATTTTATTCTTAACCCTAATTTTTAAATGAAAGTTTTATTTTTGGATCATGATGGGGTAATATGTCTTTCTTCCCAATGGGGAAGTAGATATAAGAAAAAAGGATTTGATTCGAATCCGGAAACCCCTATGGACATAAGAATGGATACCTTCGATACTAAAGCAGTTAAAGTTCTAAAAGAGATTATAGAAAAAACCGGTTGTGAGATTGTGATCTCTTCTGATTGGAAAAGATGGGGTACTCTAAAACAAATTCAAGAAATGTATATTACTCGGGGGATTAAACCACCAATAGACATAACACCTTTTATTAAAGATTGTACCATACACGGAAACAATTTTATCTGGTCGGATAAATGGGAATTAGAACAAGAAAGATCTATAGAAATCAAACAATGGGTTCACGATCACCCCGAAGTAACACACTGGGTTGCAGTAGATGATTTGGATATGAATAATGGGGAATCGTGGAAAAATTGGGGATTGGACAATTTTGTTCACTGTAAAAGACCTTACGGGGAAGGAATAAAACAATCCGGCATAAAAGAAAAAATATTAAAATTTCTAAAATAGATGAGAAGACCCATAACACCAAGAATCCCTGTGGTAGAAGATCTTAAAGAGTGTGTAGGAAAAATAGTTTCTACTAACATATCCCCCACTTTAAGAGCTAAGCTAATCCACTTTAATAGAGATTTAAGCACATTTGAGGTAGTCGAAGCAGAAGAAAATGGTCCTATAAGATATAACACCGCGGTAGGGCAAACTTTTCAGATGCCAACTCACATGGTTGTAACTATGAATTTTATATAAAATGATAAAGAAAAAAATATCTATAGGAAGATTCGAATTTGTTTTTATTTCTAGGAATTATTGGGATAAAGAAGAAACAAGTATGAAACCTTGGTCAGAAGAATTTAAAGAATTTCATTTAGGAATGTCGTTTAATAGATTTAGGATTTCAAAAAGTACTAGCTACCTCACAGGGATAAATCTATTGGTCATTAAAATGTGGGGGGTTTTTACTTTTTCCTCTAAGTAAAAGAAACTTTGTTTAATCTTTTTATTATAAATTTTAATTAAAATATAAAAAATGGGGACTAATTTTTACAGAATTCCAACAGAAAAAGAAATAGAAGAAAGAAAATCTAAACTTATTTCACAATTAGAAAAAATGGATATGGATCCAGCATCCGTGGAGAACAAATTTAGAAAACCCCAAGAAGGTAGCTGGGATTGGCTTTCTCCTTGGGATCATTTCGTCGATGGGGTTTCTATTCATTTGGGAAAAAGATCCATGGGATGGAAGTTCTGCTGGAATTTTCACGATAATAAATACTACTCCAATAAAGAGGAACTTCTAGAATTTGTACGGGGAGGAAGAGTTGTTGATGAATACGGGGAAGAACAAGATGTAGAAGAATTTATTAAAATGGCTCTTGAATGGGGACAACCAGATGGCCTAGTCGTTAATGAAGAATACGAATTAGAAGAACAGAAAAAAGGAAGAAGAATTTTCTACGGAGAAAAATATTGGGATATGATTGTAGACGGGCTTAGAGTTTCTTCCTCTATAGATTTTTCTTAATTTTAAAGCTCCACTTTAAAATTCCATGTATATTTAAAGTTAAATGTGTAAAGTAAGATTTATAGCAGATTTACATTTGGGCCATACTAATATGGCTAAACATCGAGGATTTCAAGATGAATTTTATCACGATGAACACATAGTGGATCAGTGGAATTCCATAGTGGATAAAAGAGATCTTACCTATATTCTAGGAGATGTTACTATGGAGAACTCCAAGAATTATCCCATATTAGATAGATTATTGGGAAGGAAAATTGTAGTTATGGGAAACCACGATAGGCCTCAAGATATCCCAGAGCTTTTGAAATATGTGGACAAGGTAGCCGGGATGATAAACTATAAAGGAGTTTGGTTAACCCACTGTCCTGTTCACCCATCAGAATTGGAGTATCGTGTTCCTAAAAATATCCACGGACATATCCACGAAAAGGTAGTTATGAAAGATGTATATGAGATGGGATACAAAAAAGAAAAAATACCAGACGAACGCTATTTTTGTGTTTCCTGCGAACGGGTAGAATACAAGCCAAAGACTTTAGAAGAATTAGGGATAACGAGATGAAATATAAGTATTGTGAAAATATAAGAAAAATGTACGAAGGTAAAAGATTTAGGTATAATTCTAAATACGGAAGTCCTACAGATAATATACTTTGTTATCGAGTTGTTATTTGTGAAACGATGAAATTGGTTAAAGGGGATTGGACCCCTGCTCCCTCTGAGATTATTATAATTTCAGATAAAGGAAATTCTTACCCATTAGAAGAAGTGGAATTTTATAACGCGTAAATATTAGATAAAATGGCAAAGAAAAAAGTTCAGCCTCTTTTTGGTGAACCCGCTAAAAAGAAATCTGAAGTAAAACCTTCCGTTAAGAAAGAAATTACACCAAAGAAAGAAAAGGAGATTAAAAAAGAAATCCCAAATAAAACAAAGGCCGATAAAAAAACTCCTACTGGAAAAAAAGATGTTGGTCCTAAAGTAATCTCTAAGAAAGAGATCCTAAAGAAATCTCCTAAAAAAGAAATAATCAAAAAAGAAATTCCTAAACCTAAAAAACTTATTTCACCTAAAGTCAAAGAAGTTAAAATAGAAGAACCCGAAGAGGAGAAAATTGAAATACAGGAGGAAAAAAAGCCATCTTACGTAAAAGAGTCTAAAAGAAAGCCTAAGGTGGATAAGAATTCTCCTCCTAAAAAAATAAAACATAAACTTAAAGTGGGGGATAAAGTTATAGTTACTTTTCTAGGACAGCCTAGAAGAGGAGTTATTATAGAACTAAGCCCCGAAGGAATGTATAAAGTCAAAACCGACAAAGGTTTAACTCTTCCGAGAGCTAAACACGAAGAAGGAGAAATCCCAGATAAAAGTTACCCTAGCTATATAATAAAAGTTCTTTGATTTTTTTATACGAAAAAAATAATATATTTGAATTATTAGGGAAACAATTTGATAATTATCCGATAAAAATTAAAAATAAAATATGAGAAGATTAATTACAACAGAAAGTGTTTCTATCGGACACCCCGATAAAGTGGCAGATCAGATATCCGATGCTATCCTAGACGCCTATTTGAAAAAAGATCCTAATTCGAAAGTCGCAGTCGAAACTATGGTAAAAGATAATTGCGTTGTCCTAGGAGGAGAAATATCTAGTAAGATTAGAATAGACTACGAAAAAGTAGTTAAGAACACAATAAAAGAAATCGGGTACACCGATCCGGAACATGGATTCTATTATAAAAACGTAACTCTTATTAATCTAATAGGATTACAGAGCCCAGAAATAAATTCCGCAGTTCTTAAAAATACAGAGGAAAATTTAGGAGCGGGGGATCAGGGATTCATGACCGGGTATGCTACAAACGAAACAGAGACCTATATGCCTATCGGGATTTACATATCTAAAAAATTGGTAGATTATGTTTATGAGAGAGGTAATTTATTCGGGCCTGATATAAAAGCGCAAACAACGATTGAATATGGAGAAAATTCTAATAGAATCGATACACTATTAGTTTCTACCATGCACAAAAAAAGCGTTTCTTTGGAAGAAGTAAAAGAACACATAAATCGTGCAATAAGAGAAAATCTAATAGGATTAACTCCGGAGATTTTTGGATTGATAGACAGAGAAACTAAGATTGTAGTTAATCCTGCAGGGTCTTGGAATGTCGGAGGACCAGTTTCTGATTGTGGAGTTACGGGAAGAAAGATTGTTGTAGATCAATATGGTCCATACTGCGCAGTAGGAGGAGGAGCATTTAGTGGAAAAGATCCTAGTAAAGTTGATAGAAGTGGAGCTTATTTAGCAAGATATATAGCAAAAAACATAGTTGCTTCCGGGATTTCCGATAAATGTAGTGTAGAGATAGCTTATATGATCGGAGTCGATAAGCCATCTTCCTTGAACATCAATACTTATGGAAAATTTGACGATTCTATTTTAGTAGAAATTGTAATGAAAAATTTCCCAACAACTCCTTCTGAAATAATAAATTATTTTAATCTTAGAACTCCTATTTATAACGAATCTGCTAAATGTCATTTCGGGAATGATTCAATGCCTTGGGAGAAATTAGACAAAGTTCACCTTTTAAAAAGTGAACTCTCCCTTCAGGGACAAATATTTGATTAAAAAAATATATATATAAAAATTTAAAGCCATGAAATATATCACTTTATTTGAATCTTTTAAATCATTTAAGGATAATCGAATTTTATTAGAATTTTTGGATAAAGATTCTATGGTATATGAAAGCTCTTTATCTAGAATATGGCAACACATCGAGGGGGATAAATCTTTTGGGGTAATTTCCCCCTTTAGAAAGTACTATTCGGAAAAGGAAAATCTGGAAAGATATAATGAACTTAAAAAAATAATAAGAGATAAATTAAAATTAGGTTTTATCGAGATGGAAGGAGGATTTAAAGAAGAAGGGGATTGGATTCACGAAAAGAGCCTATTCATACCAAATATTAAAAAAGAAGATTTAATAGAACTCGGTGAAAAATTCGATCAGTACTCTGTTATATACAAAGATAAAAATGAATTTGTTGAGATAGGAACTAATGATTTTTCAGTAAAGGGTCAAACCTTATCTGATTTTATAAAGAAGGGATGGGACAAAAATACTCAAATAAATTCTGAATTGACTAAAGAGTTATTTTCAAAATTAATTAAAGGAAGTCATAAGGATAGAAAATTTCTTTTCAACTTAAAAGAATCCTATCTGTTAGAGGTAAATCCAAAATCTTTCAATGAGTCTTATAGCGAATCCTCTACAGGGAAAATCCAAAAAAAATATATTAGGATCATATAAGATTATTCAATCTTACGTATAGATCGGGGGTTTCTTACGAAGTTAATACTTCCCGAAGATCTTTCTCCTTTGTATTCAATAATATCTCCTTCTATTTTGGTTATCACTGCATCGTCTCCGAAAATATTTACTTTATCCCCTATCATATATTCCTCTTTTTTTCTGGGCTTCATTTCTATATTTTCCTTTTCAGGAATTAATGGAATAGTTGTTTGACCCCTGAGCTCTCCGTCTCTCCATTCGCAAACTATCATTTTAAATCCATTCTCGTTTGCCACCTTAGATATCCATGCTACTTGGTAATTAGGACTAAATGCTTGACCTGGTCTCCCCTTTTCAAATCTTTCTTTAGCCTCGTCATAGAAATATAAAGCATCTTGATTAAAATAATAAACCTCATCCTTTGGAACTAATATGGTATGTGGTACGCTTCCTACCCCACCCTCTACTTGTCCTTCCATTGTATAATATTGCGCAAGTCCACCTACACTACTTAATGCGGATGCTTCTTGTCTGTTAACAATAAAACTTCCTACACCAGAAGTCGGTTTTATAAAATCTCTTTTTTGTCTGGAGTAATGGTGAAAAACATAATTACCTTTACCGTCTTCAGTTAATCTTGATTTAACTTTCTCCGGTAAAGAATAAGAACTGGATTCATTTTCTTTAATAAAATCAATAAATTTTTTTAGCCTCATAATCTATATATTCACTAAAATTAAATTTTTTTCTACGGAAAAAATCATATATTTGAAAAAAATAATTTAAATATGAAATACTTTAAAATTTCTATGATGTGGCTGGGATTTTTTGTGATCGCATCGGCCTGTGGTGAATACGCCATAAGCAGACCAGTAAACGGGTTCATCCAATTTTTATGTGTCGTTGGAGTGGTTGGCCTCTTGATCTATTTAATAAACGAGACAATAAGTGTAATTAAATTAAAATAAAATGTCGATAATCACAGTTTTTCTTCTAATAGTTTCCTTAACGGTTGGAACCTTTATGATTCTAAGATCTATTAAAAATGATGACAAAATGGATCTATTAAAGGGGATATTTGTACTCGTAGGACTATTGTTATTAACCGCAATCCAGCCCTTTTCTCTGGAAAGAATAGATGCTGGAAACAAAGGTCTAAAGGTAAATTTAACAGGATCTGATCGGGGAGTTAGCTCGTACCAATATAAAACCGGATGGGTATTTTATAATTCTTGGACTGAGCAAGTTAAAGAATTTCCTCTATTTCAGCAACATATTGAATATGATGCCCAGCAGGTAATAACTAAAGGTGGATTCTCCGCTACCATTAAACCTTCTTTTAACTATTCTTTAAGAGAAGATGCTATAGGAGATATGTTTGTCAATCTACGCCTAGATATAAAAGAAATAGAAAAAGGGTGGCTTAAAAATGCTATAGTTTCTTCCGTTAATGATGTTGCAAATAGATGGGAGGTAGATGCTATATTTAATAGAAGAGAAGAATTTGAATCTGCTATCATTGCAGAATGTAATAAAAGAGTTTCTAAATGGTTTACGGTAAGCCAATTAAGAACTAATATTACTCCTCCACAATCTCTTCAAGCAGCTATAGAGGGAAAAACTAAAGCAGTACAGGAAGCTCAAGCAGCTATGCAAAGAAAAGCAGTTGCAGAAGCAGAAGCCCAGGAGAAGATTGCTATAGCTAAGGGGGATTCTGCAAAAGCTATTATAGATGCACAGGCAACAGCACTTGCAATGAAAATAAAACAAAGAGAATTAACCCCCCTTTATGTGGAATTTATAAAAGCTCAAACTTGGGACGGTAAATTGCCAACCACAGTAGCAGGAGGATCTGGAACTTTCCTAAATATTAAAAACTAGGATGAAAGATCTTATAATAGGGACATTAATAGCCGTCGTTACTATGGCGGTTATTATTCTTATTTTCGTATTTATGGAAAATCTTCCCCTAATTTCTTTTGTAATTATAATTTTCTTTTCTATTTTTCTACTTTTAGGAATTTTCTATGAATGGTTTTATTTTTTTCAAGAAATAGAAAGAAAAAAATCGGATAAAGATATTACTAAAGATTTATTAGATAAAGAAACTTAATTGAATTAAATAGCTAAAAAATATAAAATGGGAAGGAAAAAATACGGAATGGAGGAAATTCAAAATATGTTAGGAGAAAGAATAAAAAGAATAGATTATTCTGAAGAAGAATCTGATTATACGGAAAAAAAGAATTCCAAAGGGAAGAAATATTCTTGCTGGGCAGTTTTAGAAAATGATGAATTTCTTCCCTCTTACCATACAATAAATGGGGTTCCTCCTGGGGTTTACGAAATATCATATAATTCGAAGATTTCTTCTGAGACCTTAAAAAAACAACCTTTTAAAACAGACGAGCTCTATTCTCTTCCTTCCGATGAGATTATAGATATACTTAAAGATATAGATAATTTCTGGAGCATGAGAGATCAGTATGAGAAATATAAATTTGTTCACAAAAGAGGTATCCTCATGTTCGGAGAACCAGGATGTGGAAAATCAGGTATTATCCAGATGGTATCCAAAAATATAATAGAAAAAGGAGGAATAGTAATTAACATTAAAGACGAGGATGATGTAGAAAGATTCTCTTCTTTTATTCCTTCGTTCAGAGAAATTGAACCGGATCGACCTCTTATAGTTATATTAGAAGATATAGATTCTATAGCAGGAGAACACAGTTATTCTGTAAGTAGACTTCTGAATATATTAGATGGGGTAAAGCAAATAGAAAATGTCGTTTACATAGCAACCACAAATTACCCAGAGAAACTACAAGAGAGGATAACAAATCGTCCATCTAGATTCGATAGAAGGTATAAGGTAGAACTTCCTAACGAGAATATAAGAAGGTGCTTTATAGAAAATAAATTAACTAAAGAAGATCTTTCTAAGATAGATATAGAGGATTGGGTGAAGAAAACCGAAGGAATGTCTTTATCCCATCTAAAAGAAGTTGTGATCTCAGTAATTATAATGGGGAGAGGATTCCAAGAAACCTTAGAAAATCTAGAAGGTCTTAAAAAATCTCCTACGATAAAAGGATCCGGAAAAGTTGGATTTGGAAAATAAAAAAATTATTAATATGCAAAATGTTTTTACTATAGAGCTTTTAAATGGATTAAAGGTAATCAATGCTAAATTAAAACCCGAAGAAATATCAGAATCTAAAGTAGAAGGAGAAAGAGTTTTAGTTACTGCTCATGGGATTTCTTTCTATATTGATAAGGCCGATTATAACAGAATAATGAGAATCGATGAAAAATAACAATTACATTTCGGACGAGGAATTTACAAAATTCCTAGAATCTATAGAAGGGCTAGAGAATGGATTCTTTAAAGACGAAGATCCTATAAAAGAAAGGGGATTTTTCTGCGTGGGTAATGGATGGTTAGGTTTAGTAAAAACTCTAATAGAAGATTTAATCACTCTAGGATGGGATAAACAAATCTGTCAGGTTAAACAAAAATTCGGGGGATTAAGGTTTTACATTAACGACGGGTCTAAAGAGATATTCGAAAAAATTACGGAAGCAGAAAAAAAATCTTATGAAATCTGCGAGAAGTGCGGAGAACCTGGAAATCCTACAAAAGGAGGATGGATAACAACTTTGTGTGATCCTCACTTATACGAAAAATTAAATAGATAAAATGGAAAATTGGTTATTAAATTGGTCAGCTTGGGTTCTAAGAAATACCCATGCACACATGGAAAATCCAAATTCAGAATCCCCTTTGACTTACGAAGAAAATCCTACGGAATGGATAAAAGAAGCCTATGCGATGTGGGAAAATAATTCTGACTATGGGCAGAAAAGAAAAGACGAGAAAGAGGAAAATAGAAATACTACTACTTATACACTAGACCAAGAAGAATCTAAGATGTTAAAGGAGTGGCAGGGACACATAAAAGCTATATATGGATCTTACGGGGATTATATTTATTCTTTCGAAAGCGGCGGAGGAATAGGAACAATTAAAAAAGTATATAGTAAATTAGCCAATGCAGAATTGGATTTAACAGATATCTCTAAATGGTAAATATGAAAAAAATAATTTTAATTTTTTTGGTATTAGGATTTTTATTTTCTTGTAAATCCTCAAAAAATACCGGTTGCGATGCGTATGGAAAAATAGAATCTCCGGATACTTTAAAATTAGAATATGCATAAAATAAGAGTAAGGATTCTTCAATTTTTAGCTGATTTAATTATTAAATCTTTAGAAAATGAAGAAAATGAAATAATTTTTGATAAATTACTTGAAATCGGGATTTATCTTGATTATTACGCTACAAGTAAAGGAATATATCTGGATTAAAAATGAAAAATTATTTGCCTCTTATAGTTCCAGAAGATTCTTTCTGGAACAGAAAAACAATTTCTTCTTTGATTTGGAGGAATCTCTATTGGAGAATAAGATATTTCATTGAGGGATGTAAAAATATCATTAGATGGGCACCGACTTTATTTAAAGACAAAGATTGGGATGACTGGTACATACTTACAATTCTCCAAAAGAAAATAGAATTCCAAAGAGAAGAAATTATCTACTCAAATAGACACACTCAAGTAGATCGGGATAATCGAGATATGACGATAGTTTTAAATCTAATAGAAAGAGTTAAAGAAGAATATTACAATACGGAATATTTAGATTACGAGGATTCTAAATTTAGATTTGAAACCGTAGAGGGTAGAGAAGATCTTCGGAGATTAGAAGTTGATGTTTTAACCGAAAGATATGACGAATTTCTAAAAAAATATTCATCCAGTGTTCGGAAAATACTAAAAGATAAACCAGATTTAAATAAAAAAGATTTGTGCTTTTATGTTTCTCACTATAATCAGGAAAAAGCACACGATTTATTATTTAGGATTTTAAGGGAAAGAATGAGATGGTGGTGGGATTAATATATAAAATAAAATGGTTATAGCAGTAGATTTTGACGGGACATGTGTAACTCACGATTACCCTAGGGTAGGAAAAGATATAGGAGCAGTTCCTGTCCTTAAAAGATTAGTAGAAGAAGGTCATCAGTTAATTATTTGGACCATGAGAAGTGGTAAAGAGCTAAATGATGCTATTAAATGGTTTGAAGAAAATGGTATAGAAGTGTACGGTATACAGGAAAATCCCGAGCAAAAGGGGTGGACGTCTTCCCCTAAAGCATATGCTCAATTGTATATTGATGATGCAGCTTTAGGATCCCCCTGTAAAATGGATCCTTCTTTATCCCATAGAAAATTTATAGATTGGACTTTGGTCGAAAAAATGCTTTGGAGTTAATTATGAAAGTAGTTTTTATTTCAGATACACATACCTTACACGGGCAAATGATAAATGAAATCCCGGAAGGAGATGTTTTAGTCCACTGTGGAGACGTTTCTTCTAGAGGCGTAGGAAGTGAAATAGATAATTTTCTTTTTTGGTTTTCTTCACTTCCGCATAAAAATAAAATTTTTATAGCAGGTAATCATGATTTTGGATTTGAATACAGAAATACCACTTTACAGAACACTTTAGAATCAATTAAAGAGGAGGGAATCCACTACCTTCAGGATTCTGGGGTAGAAATAGGCGGGATAAAATTTTGGGGAAGTCCTTGGACTCCTCCTTTCTACAATTGGGCTTTTATGCTTAAAGAGGATGAGATAAGAGAGAAATGGGAAATGATTCCTAGAGATACTAATGTTCTCGTAACTCACGGGCCTCCTCTAGGAGTTCTAGATTTAGTGGTTTATGGACAAGAAAATGTAGGATGTCCGGCTTTAATGGAAGAGGTTCTAAAGCTAAAGAAACTAAAAGTTCATGCTTTTGGACATATACACGAAGAATACGGGACAAAAGTTTTAGACGAGAATGGTCCTATATTTGTTAATGCTTCTACTTGTACTCTTAGATATAAACCTTGGAATAAACCAATCGTAATAGAAATTGGTAATGAAGAATCTGTTTAATTCCATAAATAAATTTTTTGTTCCTGATTTTAAAAAATACGGGATAGGAGTTATTTGCGGGGAATTTAAAGAGATAAAAGAAGAGTTATTCATAGAATGTAAAAATAAATGTGAAAGTCTATGGGTATTAGTTAAGGACACTTCCGATGGCATAGAGATAACAGAAAGGGTAAGAGGTTTATACAATACCCAAGGTGTTGATGGAGTTTTAATTTATAGCGGGGAAGATCAACTTCTATTATACCTAAGGGATCTTTCACCCGATATAAGATTTCTAGAAAACAAATATAAAGGAAAAATATATCCGGGATTCGGTCTTAACTATCCAGTCTGTTATTTAGATTTCTAGCCTCTTCTTCCTTTTTCCTATTTAAGTAAGCTATTGCAGTTTGTCCCATCTGATCCATTAAGCTGGGGAGTTTATACTCTCCTTGCACTTCTCCTTGTCTAGACGGAGAACCTCCGTTCATTTTATCTAAACGGTCTGCTATCATTTTTAAATAATTTGGATCTACACTCATTTTTATATTTTCTTAGGTTATCTATCTATTTATCAATAAAGTTCGTTACACGTAAAATAAACTTAGTTTATATGTCTTTTACGAGTATAACGGGAAGTTTTACCGACATAGTTCCTCTAACTATAGAATTTCTTCCAGAATATGTCGGAAAAGGAGAAAAAACATAAACTAAACAAGTACTAGGATCCCCTGAACTATCTTTAGAATAAACCTCAGAAGTCCAATATTCCCCAACCTCAATACCGGAAACCCTAAGATTGAAAATGCTATTCAAGTAGATTATTTCGTTCTCAGAGGGAAGTCTCCATCCTTCTTCTTTTAGATCTTTATGGTATCTATTTAAATAATCAAAAATTCCCCACCAGGTTTTTTTATCCGATGGATCCATCAGCATTACCCTAAATTTTCCAAGATCGTAATATCTTTTCATATGTCTCTTACAAGTCTAATTAAACAAGGGTTAGCTATGTTATAGCCATATGTTCTTCCGTGATCTATATAAACTCCGGTTCTTAGCTGATCTGTATTAGCAAAAGAAGTAGATTCTGTCCAATACCCTCTCCTATCCGAATTACCATATTTATCAAAATTTCCTATTTCTAATTCTTTAGAAAGATCTATAAAATATAAAGCTTCTTCTGTGGTTGGCAATCTCCACCCATTTCCCATTTTTTCCACCATCAGCCTAGTATCAGCCCAATCCAATCTTGCAGGAAAATCTTTTATAGTAGTCTCGATTCTTCCCATTCTAAAGGTCGGAAAATTTTTATAATTTTTTACAAGAAGTTCAATATATCTTTCGTTTTCTTTCATATGCTTCTAACTAATCTTAATCTACCTTTGCTCCAAGCTTCCACCGATCCCCCGAGAAAATCAAATAGAATAAAAGAAATCTCGGAATTTGAGGATGCCCAATAAGAATTATCCCCGAAACCTCCTATAGAATACTTCTGAGAATTCCATTCTTGACGATTATATGATGCGCAGTTAACGAATTTGTAAAGGTACCTTATTTCTTTAGAAGTAGGAATTCTCCACCCTTCTTCTGAATATTTTCCAAGGTCTAAATTTTCTATTTCTTCGTAGGACATATTTAAAGAAAAATCTGGATAATCCAAATCTTCTCTCATTACTTCTATATTACCAGCTATGAATGTTCTCATCTCTTTATATATCACAAAAAATCCCTAGATATTTTCTAGGGATTTAGATTTTTTAGCTCCGTAGCATATAAGGGTTTCATCTTTGATCCCCCATAGATTTTTCTTCCCTTCTGTCATATGACAATTGTGAATCCTTTTGGTTCTTCTAGAAAATTCTACTATAATATCATTGTGTCTATTCCTTACAAAATGGGGACATTCCTTACATGGAGATTTCATTTTATGAATTTTAAATTTAAATCTATAGTTTTAATTTTTACAAATATAAATAAATCTTGGTAAATAAAAAATCAATATATATAATATGATAAAAAACATTAAAGATTTTTTATCCGAGATCGGAATAGAAAATAAATCTATCTTAAGAATATCCCGGTGGTGGGATCAAAATATAAAAGAAATTTCCATATACCATCTGGAATTTAAAACTCAAGATCCTATAATTGGGATTTATATGGGGGAAAATAAGATATACATAAACAAAAAATCTAAGGATCTTCCAGAATTTAAACTATTTATATCTATTCATGAATCTTATCATAGGGTACATGAAGAAAATGGGATCCCGGAAAATTATTTTAATCTCATAAAAAGAAACGATCTAGAAAAATTTAGTAATCTCCATGAATTATGTGAAAGGGAAGCAAACGATTTCGCAATTACTTCTATGAGAGATTTAGGATTTTCCGAATTTATAGATTCATCGGAAAAAAGACTGAGAGGAAATGAATTTGTTGGTCATCAGGTATTTTCTATGATGAAAAGAGATATAGAAAAAACAGGAGCAGAGAACTTTAAAGATCTTCTATTGAGCCAAATATCGGGACTTTAAAGCTCTCTATTCCGTTTCAATTAAAAAATATCTGAACTGATAATAGCTTTTCGGGTAAAGAAAAATATTAGTCCAAAGGAGGAAAGAAATAAGACAAGAAATAATATATTATTAGGGTATCTGCTAATCCCGTCTGGACATGTTATAGATTCAGATCCTTTATCCCCGTGGTCTAAAAGAGTTTCTCTAAGCTTAAGTAACATATTACTCTTCTCAAGAGGAGATGAATTCTTCGGAAGGGATTCAATTTCTTCTTTTGCAGATTTAATATTTTTATACCAGAATTCTATATCCTCATCTGGGGTTTGCCAAAAAATGGAGGTATATCCTTTCGTAAGACCTTCTTTCTCTAAATATCCTATTGCAACGGAAAGTTCTTGGTCTGCAGTCTCTATACTCGAAGCATCTGCAGCTCTTTTAAGATGCCCAAGACAATTCTGATCCATTTTTACGGTCAAAATTCCTACAGTAACTAATATTCCTATAAGATAAACCATAGAAGAAATAAGTCCTGCTATTACTAGCCTTTTATTCCTTTTCGTCTTCTCTCTTATAGCTATTTTTTCCTCAAATAATTTTGAATTTTTCATTTTCCAAGATTTAAATTTCCTGACAAACATAAGAAAGATATCGAAATAAAAAAATAATAGGAAAGAAAATTAGGGGTTTATATCTCTAATTAGAATATAGGAAAAAACATCTCCGTCATATTGTTCCCATTCTTCACTTTCCTGAACATCCCATACGTAAATCTGATGTATTCCAGAATTATCGAAAGCAAAAGGGTCTTCTGATAGGGTTTGCTGAAGTTCATCATCTTCATCTCTTATTTTCTCCGGGATGTAATCTTTATAGGCCTCGGATGTTAAATAATAAAGTCCAGGAAAAGAAATAATTCCTAATGGTTCAAACCACGATAGAAATTTCCATTCTTTAATTGTTGGTAATCTCCAT
>Ga0315900_10004616_pt1 | contig 19324 bp, 15 predicted proteins | sample LakEriMetagenome_FD_203521 | JGI IMG/M metagenome (GOLD analysis project Ga0315900, IMG submission 203521) | Freshwater fungal communities from buoy surface, Lake Erie, Ohio, United States - Buoy 12 MA114 | ecosystem: Environmental > Aquatic > Freshwater > Lake > Lake biofilm | place: USA: Lake...
ATGACTTCGTTCCCGCGCAGATCGCCCTCGGGCGGCCGCGGCGGGGCGGCGCGCATGGCGGCGACCGTCTCCTCATAGAGCTTGCGCACCGACGCGGGCAGGAGCGAGGAGTCGAAGCGATCGTTCTCGTCGACGACGCCATCCATGTTGAGATCGGCGTTGCGGGCCGGATTGAAGATGTTCCGGATGCCGACGCCGCGGTCCATCGCCTCGCGCGCCGCCGCGAAGATCTCGGGAATCATGTTGTACGGCTTCTCGCCGCCTGCGGTGCGCGTGCGGAACTCCTCGGTCTTCGCGCGCAGCTGCGCGTCGGTCAGCCGGCGCATCTCCGGCTCGAGTGCGTTGACCTGGTCGACGATCTTGAGATAGCGCTTGACGTCGCGCTGGTTCTTGGTGCCAAGGGTGACGCGGACGAACCAGTCGAGGACGGGAATACCCTTCAGAAGCTGACTCATGGTGTTTCTCTGCTCGCGTTGGAGCTGCAATGGCGCCGACATCGGGGTCGGCGTGGAGATCGGATGGGTGCGATTGAACGAAGACTCCGCCCGCAGAGGACTGCACGACGGACATGCGCCTGCGCGTCACGCCAGCGGCGGAGGCAGCGCGGAGGTCTTCAGGAGCGCTGTGCGCGCATGGGCCGCGATGCGGCGGATCGACTGCTCGGCGCGCACCGACGACGTGTCGGACGCCACGAGGGCGGCCTGTGCGCCATGCGCCTCGCCAAGCCGCGCGAGCGATCGACCGGCGTCGGCGAGCGAACCCGCGCGCACGTCGTCGGCGACCACCACGAGGCGCAGCGTCGACTGCAGTTCCGCGCGGCGTGCGCGGGAGTCGGCGCTGTCGGTCGCGAAGCCGCCCGCCAGCGCCGCCAGCACCGCGACGAGGATCGCCGCGGTGAGCCGGAGGTGGGGGTTTGGGTTTCGCGCCGCGCGCATGAGCCGGAAAGGTAGCACAGGACCCGGGCAAGGGTCGGAAGAACCGAGCGACGTCGCGCCGATCGAGGTCGCCCGAGCGCGGTAAGTCGCCGGAATCGGCCGAACCTGCCCGCGTACGGTAGGCTCTCGGCCCGTGTCCGGCGAAAGGCAAGACCCGATCGAACGAGCCCCAGGTGCCGCCCGGCGCCCGAGTGGTGGCGATATCTCCCGAGCGTCCGCTGTGTCCGCAGAGCCTCAGGCCGTGCCGGAGGCCGTCCTAGAGGCCGTGCTGGAGGCGCGCCAGTTGACCGTCGACTATCCCGGCGTGCGGGCGCTCGACGCGGTGACCGTGGCGTTCCGCGCCGGCGAGATTCACGCCGTCGTCGGCGAGAACGGCGCCGGCAAGAGCACCTTGATGAAGGTCCTGTCGGGATCGGTGCGGCCGACCTCCGGCGTGGTTCGGCTCGCGGGGCGCGAGGTCGGCTTCGCGCAGCCCGCCGACGCCATGCGCGCGGGAATCGCGATGGTGCACCAGGAGCTCAACCTCGTGCCCACGCTCGACGTCGCGGAGAACGTGATGCTCGGACGCGAGCCCCGCGGTGCGCTCGGAATCGACGTCGACCGCGCCACGCAGCGGCGGCGCGCACGCGAGCTGCTCGCGCTGCTCGGCGCGGAACTCGACCTCGCGCGCGAGGCCGGCTCGCTTTCGGTGGCCGAGGCGCAGTTCGTCGAGATCGCGAAGTGCCTCGCGAGCGACGCGCGCGTCCTGATCTTCGACGAGCCGACGGCGGTCCTCGGCGAGCATGAGGCCGCACGGCTTCTCGCCCGCATGCGCGCGCTGCGCGACGAGGGACATGCGATCATCTTCATCTCGCATCACCTCGAGGAGGTCGTCGCCGTCGCCGATCGCGTGAGCGTCCTTCGCGACGGCGTGCTGGTCGCCGAGTTCGTTCGCTCCGAAGGCGCGCTTCGCGGACGGGATGGACTCGCTGCGGCCGAAGGCACGCTGGCGGCGGCGATGGTGGGCCGCGTGCTTGGCTCGATCTATCCCGAGAAGGGCGCGGCGAAGGACGCGCCGCCGGCGCTCGAGCTGCGGGGGTTCGGCGCAGTGGGCCGCACCGCCGGGATCGACCTTGTCGTCCGGCCCGGCGAGATCGTCGGGCTCGCGGGCCTGATCGGCGCAGGACGCACGGAGACCGCCGAGGCCGTCGTCGGATTGCGTCCGTCGTCGGGCGAAATGCTGGTCGAGGGGAGCAAGGCGTCGTTTTCCGACGTGCGCGACGCGATGCGTGCGGGCGTCGCCTACGTGAGCGAGGACCGGAAGGGGCGCGGGCTGCACGTCACGCTGTCGGCGATCGCCAACATGACGCTGCCGACGCTCGACCGTCACAGCATGCTCCTGGGCGCGCACGTCAACCGGCGCGCCGAACGCGCCGTGACCGCGCGATGGATCGAATCGTTCTCGATCCGCTGCGCGAGGCCGCACGCGCCGATGACGGCGCTGTCGGGCGGCAACCAGCAGAAGTTCGCGCTTGCGCGCTGGCTCGAGGCGCGGCCGCGCGTGCTGATCGTCGACGAACCGACGCGCGGAGTCGATGTCGGCGCGAAGGCCGAGATCTATCGGATCATCGCCTCGCTCGCGTCGCATGGCCTCGCGTGCATCGTCATCAGTTCCGAACTCCCGGAGCTCATCGGCCTTTCCCACCGGGTCGTCGTGATGCGCGCGGGGCGCGTGGCCGGCGAGATCGACCGGTCCATGCTCGCGGCGCCCGGCTGCGAGGAACGGATCGTGCGGATGGCGTCGGGCATTCGCGTCGAAGGGGAGGCAGCGGCATGACGGATGGCTCGGCTCCACGCACCTTCTCGCTGCAGCGCTTCCTCGAGCGTTGGGGCGTCGTCGTCGCGTTCGTGCTGCTGTTCACGGCGAGCTGCTGGAACCAGGGCTTCGACTTCCTCAACCCCGAGAACATCCGGGCGCTTCTCAACTCGAACGCGCCGGTCGGCATTCTCGCGGTCGGCATGACGCTTGTGATCGTGTCGGCGGGAATCGACCTCTCGGTCGGCAGCATGGTGGTGCTCAGCGCCGCTGTCGGACTCACCGTGGTGAACAAGCTCATCGGCAGCGAATGGAGCGAGGCGAGCGCCGTGTGGATGGGCGTCGCGACCACGCTGCTCGTCGGCCTCGCGGCGGGCTCGCTGAACGGCGCGCTGGTCGTGCTTGGCCGCATCGCGCCGTTCATCGCGACGCTGGGCGGTCTTGCGGCGTATCGCTCGATGGCGCTCGCGATCGCGGAGGCAGGGGAGATCCGCTCGCAGAGCGACACGCTCTTCCGCAAGTTCGGTCGCGAGGGCATTCCGCTCGGCTGGCAGTCGACGGCGGCCGATGGCGCGGAGCCTGTGTTCCGAGGCCTTCTGAACGCCGGCGGGAAGCCGCTGACGCTTCCGTACTCGGTCGTCGTCTTCTTCGCGGTGGCGATCGTGGCGCAGTGGTTCCTCTCGCGCAGCCGGTTCGGACGGCACCTCGTCGCGGTTGGCGCCAACGAGACGGCCGCGCGCTACGCGGGAATCTCGGTCGAGTGGGTGCGCTTCCGGGTCTACGCGATCATGGGGTTGCTTGCCGGACTCGCCGGACTGCTGCAGGCGTCGCGCATGAACTCGGTGTCGACCTCCGGCCTCGGCGTCGCCGCCGAACTCGACGCGATCGCCGCCGTGGTGATCGGCGGCACGAGCCTGCGCGGCGGATTCGGCCGCGTCTGGGGCACGGTGCTCGGGGTCCTGATCCTCGGCATGATCACGAACATGCTGACGATCTCAGGCGTGAGCCCGTACTGGCAAGGCGCCGTCAAGGGCGCCGTGATCGTGCTGGCCGTCCTCGTCCAGCGCGGCTCGCGCGCGTAGCGATTCCGCCGCATGCGCGGTATCTTCCGCGCACCATGATGAAACTCCACACGATCGCTTCCATCGGTCTCCTTGCGGCAACCGCCGCCCTCGGCCTTGCCGCCAACGCGCCGGTGCAGCCCGAGGCGAAGTCCGCTCCCGCACCGGCGCCCGTCAGCGCCTCGATCAAGATCGGCGTCTCGATCCCGGCGGCCGACCACGGCTGGACCGCGGGCGTCGTCTGGTGGGCGAAGGAGTGCGCGAAGCTCCACCCGGACATCGAATGGACGATCGCGACGGCCGAGACGCCGGAGAAGCAGATCTCCGACATCGAGGCGCTCATGGCGAAGAAGGTCGACGGACTCGTGATCCTCGCGACCGAGAGCGCGCCGATCACGCCGATCGCGGAAGAAGCGCACAACCGCGGCATCCTCATCGTGAACGTCGACCGCGGATTCCTGAAGCCGGTGGCCGACATCTTCATCGAGGGCGACAACAAGGCCTTCGGCCGCAAGAGCGCCGAGTTCATGGTCGAGAAGCTTGGCGGCAAGGGCAAGGCGAAGGGCGACATCATCGTCCTCGAGGGCATTCCATGCACGGTGAACACCGATCGCGTGAACGCAGCGATGGAGGTCTTCAAGACGGAGCCCGGAATCAAGATCGTCGGGCAGGCCGCCGCGAACTGGAACCGCCAGAAGGCGCTCGAGGTCACCGAGACGCTCCTCACGAAGAACCCGAAGGTCACGGCGATCTGGGCGTCCGACGACGACATGGCCCTCGGCGCGGAGCAGGCGCTTGCCGAGAAGGGGATCGAAGGCGTGTGGATCCTCGGCGGCGCGGGCATGAAGGACATCGTCAAGCGCGTGATGAACAAGGACCCGATGTTCCCGGGCAACATCACGTATCCGCCGTCGATGATCGCGACGGGCATGGAGATGGCGGCGACGGTCCTCGTCGGCGGCAAGAAGGAAGAGAAGTTGAAGTACATGCCGCAGCACCTGATGATCGACGTCGATCTCATCACGCCGGAGAACGCGAAGCGGTACTACTTCCCCGACAGCATCTACTGAGTTTGAGCGGTCGCCGCTGCTGCGGCTCTCTCTGGTGGACTTAGCACCAAAGCGAGCAAGTTGCGAAGCAGGTTGCGAGCGCTCAAGGGTTGAGCGGTCGCCGCTGCGGCGGCTCTCTCTGGTGCTAGGTAAGTCATGGGTGCCCGCAGACTTCAGTCTGCGGAACGGGTGATGTCAGACTTCGACCCAGACTTCGACCCAGACTTCGACCCAGACTTCGACCCAGACTTCGAGATCGGCACCCGTGGCCCAGCAGGCTGAAGCCTGCTGGCACCCAAGCGCGTGGCGCCCGCACGGATGCGACAGACCCGTGACCGACTCGCTTGCGAACATTCTCCGCTCCTGTTGGAACGAACTCGGCCGTGGCGTTGTCGACCGGCGCCACGGCTTTCACGTTCCGGTGATCGCCACGCTCGGGCTCGACGGCGCGCCGCAGGCGCGCGCGGTCGTGTTGCGCCGCGTGATCGCGGAAACAGGCGAGATTTGCTGCCACACCGACACCCGCAGCGGGAAGGTCGCCGAGATCCGTGCGAACCTGCGCGTCGCATGGCACTTCTACGATGAAGGCCGCAAGCTGCAACTGCGCGTCGCGGCGCTCGCGGAGGTCGTGCCCGGCGGCCCGCGCGCCGATGAGGCCTGGACGCGCAGCGCGGTCACGAGCCGCCGCTGCTACCTCGCGCCGCGCGCACCCGGCACTGTGTGCGATGCACCCTCGCCCAATCTCCCGGAAGGCGTGCGCGACCGCCGGCCGACCGAGGAGGAGACGCTCCCGGGCCGCGCGAACTTCGCGGTGGTCGTCACCCGTGCAACGGCGATCGACTGGCTCTCGCTCGCAAGCGAGGGTCATCAGCGCGCGCGATTCGCGCTCGCCGCAGATGGATCATGGCAAGGCGCGTGGATCGAGCCCTAGCTGGTCTTCTTCCACGCAGCGCGCAGGATCAACGCGAACGGGATCCACCAGAGCAGGTCGTTGGTCGGAATCGTGACGCCGAAGGCCCAGGGAATCTCGCCGCGCGAGGCGGTCCAGATGAAGCCGATGGGCCCAAAGATCTTGCCGAGAAGGCCGACGAACACGATCGGCCAGTGCCGCACGGGGTCGCGGCTCGCGCACCAGTAGCCGATGCCGTAGACGCCGATCACCATGCCGAGGCACTGCCAGATGCCGCGTCCCGGGGCGGTCAACGGATCCATCCCGACAAGCGCGAAGAGATGGTCCGGCGCGAGCACCACCCACGCGCCCCAGATCAGGTTGTAGACGGCCGCGGCCAGAAGCCACGTGCGCATCCAGGGTCGGAAATGGGGCGCTGAGAGCGAATCGAGCATGGGGTTTGGTTCGGCGCTCGCAGGGAAGTGGATTCGCGGCGGACACCGCCCGGAGTCCACGCCGCCTCATCCCCACGCTGCGAGCAACTGGCCCAGGTCGGCCGAATCGACCATGCCATCGCAGTTCAGATCTCCCGGCCCACCCATCTCTCCCCACGCCGAAAGCAGGATTCCGAGATCGGAAGACCCGACGGCTCCGTCGCCGTCGATGTCCTCGGTGCGAATCGGCACGAGGCGCAGCAGCTTCGTCACCGGGTCGCCGAGCGGTCGTCCACTTGCAAGCATGGCGCGCGAGTTCGTGATCGAACCGACGCCGAGGATCGTCCACGCGCCGTCGCCCGGCGCGATGAGCGACGCTGGATTGATGTTTCCCGCGTCGACGAACGCAACCCATGCCGCGGTGCTTGCCACATATGCCGTCGCGTCGCCGTGTTCGTTGATCGAGTTTGCGGCGGTGGTGGTCGCGCAACCGCCGACGAACTCCCAGCCGACGCCGGGGCGGTGTCGCAACGGGAAGGTGCTGCACCCCGAGAAGCCGAGGATGTAGCCGCAGAAGTTCCCGTTGTCCGCAAGATCGGTGCCTACGAAGCCCTGCCAGTTTCCGGGCGGGAGCGGGATGGTCGTGACGGACATGTCGTTGAGATCGAGCAGTTGGTTCCACGCGAGCACCACGCGGCTCTCGTTGATGTCGGCGGGGGTGGAGATCTGCGGCAAGAGCTGCGCGGGCCCGCTCGTGAATCGAACCGCGCGCGGATACGAACCAAGCCCAAGCCCGCCCGAGCCGCCGACGATGTCGCCGTGGCTGTTCACCGCCGTGGCGGCGCTGTGCGTGTCGCCGGGATAGGGCGTCAGGAGCGTGAACTGATAGCCGGCCTTCGTTGGATGCCACGCCGCGGCGCGGGATCCGATCGAGGCGATGGAACCGGTGCTCACCGCGCCGACGATGATGCCGTTCGCGCTGATTGCGTACGCGTCGGAGCTTTGCCACTCAGGCGGTGTCGGCAGCAGCACGGGAGCCTCGCCCCGGCGCGCGACGAACGCCCTTCCGACTTGCTGCGCGTTCAGTTGCCGCCCGACCACCGTGCCCGACGCGCTCATGTCGAAGCCGGACAGGTTCGGGCCGAGCACCTCGACGCGGTACGTGGGCGGTGCGGCGTGCGCCGCCGTGGCCACGAGCATGGACGCCGCGAGGCATGCGGCGATGGAAGCGGCGAAGTGGGCGAGGCTTGGGAAGGCAGGCTGAGGCATGGGAGAGTTCCTCGGAACTGTCCAAGCACGAGAGATCCACCATAGGCCCGGAGATACGACGGTCAACGGGAAACTCGTGCGAACGCGAAGATTGAATCGGCGCCGACTTGGCGGTGATTTCCTCGGCTGCGATTTCAGCCATTCGCCCTGACGGCGTCCATGCAGCCGTGATAATCTCTTCTCCCCGCGTCGACGCGGGAACGGATATCGGAGTCGAACCATGACCACTGCGACCGCCCCTTCCAAGTGCCCCTTCGCGGGCTCTTTCGTCAAGAACATCTCCGAAGGCACCTACAACAAGGACTGGTGGCCGAACCAGCTTGATCTCACGGTGCTCGCGCGCAACTCCGCGAAGTCCGACCCGATGGGCGGCGACTTCAACTATGCGAAGGAGTTCAAGTCGCTTGACCTCCACGCGGTCTGCGCCGATCTCCGCGCGCTCATGACCTCGTCGCAGGATTGGTGGCCGGCCGACTACGGCCACTACGGCCCGTTCTTCATCCGCATGGCGTGGCACAGCGCCGGCACCTACCGCGTGGCGGACGGCCGCGGCGGCGGCGGGGCTGGACTCCAGCGTTTCGCGCCGCTCAACAGCTGGCCTGACAACGCGAACCTCGACAAGGCGCGGCGCCTTCTCTGGCCGATCAAGCAGAAGTACGGCAAGAAGCTCTCGTGGGGCGACCTCTTCATCCTCACGGGCAACGTCGCGCTCGAGTCGATGGGCTTCACCACGTTCGGTTTCGGCGGCGGCCGCGCCGACACCTGGGAGCCGGACGAGACCTACTGGGGCGCCGAGAAGAACTGGCGCGGCTCGCAGCGCTACACGGGCGAGCGCTTCCTCGAGAACCCGCTCGCCGCGGTCGAGATGGGACTCATCTACGTGAACCCCGAGGGTCCGGACGGCAAGCCCGATCCGCTCGCCTCCGCGCGCGACATCCGCGAGACCTTCAAGCGCATGGCGATGAACGACGAGGAGACCGTGGCGCTGATCGCGGGCGGCCACACCTTCGGCAAGACCCACGGCGCCGCCGATCCGTCGAAGTATGTCGGCGCGGAGCCGGAAGGCGCGCCGCTTCACCAGATGGGTCTTGGCTGGAAGAACTCGCTTGGTTCAGGGAACGGTGCGAACACGATCACCAGCGGCCTCGAGGGCGCATGGACTCCGAACCCCACCCAGTGGGACAACGGCTACTTCGACACGCTGTTCGGCAACGAATGGGAACTCACGAAGAGCCCCGCGGGCGCCCACCAGTGGGTGCCGAAGGGTTCGAGCGTCACGGCTCCCGCCGCGCACGATTCGTCGAAGCGCGAGACCGTCATCATGCTGACGACCGACCTTGCGCTGCGCATGGACCCCGCGTACGAGAAGGTCTCGCGCACGTTCCACAAGGATCCGAAGGCGTTCGCCGACGCATTCGCGCGCGCGTGGTTCAAGCTCACGCACCGCGACATGGGCCCGCGCTCGCGCTACCACGGCGCGCTTGTGCCGAAGGAAGAGCTGATCTGGCAGGACCCGCTCCCCGCGGTCTCGCATGAGCTTGTGAACGCGGCCGATGTCGCCGCGCTCAAGGCGAAGGTGCTGGCGTCGGGCCTCACCGTCTCGCAGCTCGTCGTCACCGCGTGGGCGTCTGCGTCGACCTTCCGCGGCACCGACAAGCGCGGTGGCGCGAACGGCGCGCGCATCCGCCTCGCGCCGCAGAAGGACTGGGCGGTCAACAACCCGGCGGGCCTCTCGATCGTGCTTGCCGCGCTCGAGAAGATCCGCGCCGAGTTCAACGCGGCCGGCGGAAAGAAGCAGATCTCCCTCGCCGACCTGATCGTGCTCGCCGGTTGCGCGGGCGTCGAGAAGGCGGCGAAGGATGCGGGCGTTTCGGTCTCCGTGCCGTTCACGCCGGGTCGCACCGACGCGACCGCCGAGCAGACCGATGTCGAGAGCTTCAAGTACCTCCAGCCCGCGGCGGACGGCTTCCGCAACTACCTCGCGCACAGCCTGCCGCGTCGCGCCGAGCACCTGCTCGTCGACAAGGCCGACTTCCTCACGCTGACAGCGCCCGAGATGACGGTGCTCGTCGGCGGCATGCGCGCGCTCGGGGCGAACTTCGACGGCTCGAGCCTCGGTGTCCTCACCAAGTCGCCGGGCGCGCTCACGAACGACTTCTTCGTCAACATCCTCGACATCGGAACCGACTGGACGCCGGTGTCGGCCGATGAGGAGATCTTCAACGGCCGCTGCCGAAAGTCGGGCCAGGCGAAGTGGACGGCGAGCCGCGTCGATCTCGCGTTCGGCTCGAACTCGCAGCTCCGCGCGCTGAGCGAGGTCTATGCCTCGGTCGACGCAAGGGAGAAGTTCGTGTGCGACTTCGTGTCGGCGTGGACGAAGGTGATGAACCTCGACCGATTCGATCTCGCCTGAACCGATCGTCCGGCCGACGACACGCGCGCCCTGGCTCTCCGCCGGGGCGCGCTCGTCAGGGTGTCGCTCACTCAGGTATCGGGGGCTTCGCCGATCCGGCGCGCGCGGCGCGGTCGCGCGAGATCACCTCCGCGACCCAGGCGGGATCGGCGCGAACGCCAAGGCAGATCCACTTGTCTGAGCAGAACTTCCACTCGATCTCGATGGTCACCCCGATCAGCGACCCGTCGGAGAGCATGACCGCGCCGCCGGAATCGCCGGGAATGACCGGCGCACGGAAGACGAACACTCCAAGATGAGGCGGCTGGTCTCCTCGTTTCGAAGGGAGAAGAGCGTCGAAAAATCCGCCCGCCGCGCGCTCGTCGCCGTACCCGTTGCCGAGCACGAAGACGGGGGCATCGGGCTCAACTGGACCGGCGGCTGCCCACTGGAAGAACCTTGTCCGCACTCCCTCGGCATGGATGATCGCGAAGTCCGCGAAATCAGCCTCGTGCCATCCTTCCCGGCGATCCCAGCCGGAGTAGACGACGCGGCAGACTCGCGACACCGGCAGCCCCATCTCGTCAAGCGCGATCACGACAAACGGATCGTCGGGCGCATCCGGCAGGCAGTGCGCCGCGGTCACGAAGTAGCCGTCGTCCGTCACCGCCGCGGCGGAGCCTTGGCTTGCGATCGCGTGGGGCTTTCCGTTGCGGAACGAACCTGTCGACGCGACGGTGCCGCGATCCGTCAAGGTCATGTCGACACGGTCGACTCCCGCCAGGACGATGCCTGCCCGTTCGATCGCGAACGACTTCGCCGACCGCCCATCGATGCTGATGCCGCGCCACGACTCGAGCGACGCGTTTCTCAACGGCTGCAGCCGATCGGTCGCGTATGCACGGAAGATGCCGTCGCATCCTGCGAGCAGCATGACAGCCACGACGAGCCAGGTGCGGGCCATCGCGAGGATCCATGTGCAAGAGGGATGCTCCATGCGACGCAGCGTATCGCGTGCGCAGGCGGTGGGTGCAGCGGCCACGCGTGTCTTACGGGTTGGCTGCCGCGCTTGCGCCGCCCCTCGACTTTTCCTTGAAGAACTCCCACACGCGCTCGGCACCTTTGAACGACATGATCGGCGTGTTGTCGCCGCGCCGTGCGCGTGCGCCGGGCCAGCCATGCCCGCCCGCGCTGTCGACGACGAACTCCGTCACGGCGCCGCCTTCGCCGGCCGCGTACGTCGTGGTGGTGACGGTGCCATTCGTCTGCGTGACAGGCTCCGTCTTCGACTTGTTGACCCGCTTCCAGAACTGCACGACTTCGGTCAGCGGCTTGAACGGCGTCGCCTGCGCGACACGGACGATGCGGTTGCGGCTCATGCCGCCTTCAAGCGGGACCTCCTCGTCCTTCGCGCCGTTGATGATGAGGATGGGCAGCGGCACGGCCGGCGTCGTGTCGAACGTAAACATGCTCGCGACGACGGGCGCGATCGCGGCGAGACGCTCGGGCCGTGCGACCGCGTAGACGAAGGTCATCATGCCGCCGTTCGATGCGCCAGTCATGTAGATGCGCGATGGGTCGGCGCCATGATCGCGGACGATCGTGTCGATCAGCGCGTCGAAATAGGCGATGTCGTCCGCGTCGCGCACCTGTCGGCGCAGAAGGTGGCCCGTGTTCCATGCGTGGCGGTCGTCTCCAAACTCGGTTCCCTCGGCGTAGACGACCATGAACCCGTTCGTCTGCGCGACCGAGTCGAATCCCGAACTCGCCCGCATGCGGTCGGCGCTTCCGCTGCCGCCGTGGAGGACGAGCACGGCGGGGCGCAGGCTTCCGTCGGTGGGCGCGTTCGCGAACAAGGCCGTGCGCTTCACGCCCTTCACCTGCAGCGAGATGGCACCGTCCGCAGAAGAGGCGGGCTTCCGCGATGGGGCTGCTCCGCCCGGCAGGCTGGCGCCGCCCGGCTTCACGGGCTCGCCGAACGCCTTGCGATAGAACTCCCAGTTCGAGTCGCCGAGTTCCTTCATGACGGCCATCGGGTCGTGCCCGATGCCCTTCAGCACGCGCCACTCATGCGGAATCTTGAGCGCTTCGAGGTGCTCGTGGAACGCGACGTTGTTCTCGTAGGTCTCGTCTCGGTCTCCGATCACGACCCGCACAAGCGACCCCTGCGCGATCGTCGCCGCGTTCGTCCGCGCAAGTGTCCGCGGGCTCGCCTCGAGGAATCGCTCCTGCGAGCCGCCGTAGACTTGCTCGAGCAGCTCCGCAGCCTGGATCTTGCTTGCGCGCGGCGTGTTCCGGAGCGCCTCCTGCATCGGGCCCGCCCCCATGATCGAGACGGCGCGGAACATCTCGGGGTACTTGAAGCCGAAGCGCGCCGCGCCGTAGCCGCCCATGCTGAATCCATCGAGGAGCCGGCCGTCGCGCGCGGCGATCGTGCGGTAGGTCGCGTCGATGTGCGGCACGAGGTCCTTCACGACGACGCTCTCGACCGGCGCCGCGCCGTTCGACCAATCGACGTACATGCCCATCTCGAGGCCGTTCACGAAGACGACGAGGCAGGGCGGGAGCTTGCCGGCGTCGATCGCTTCGTCGAAGCTGCGCGCGACCATCGGAATGCCCGAGAGCCCGCCGCCTGACCCATGCAGCCAGTAGACGACGGGAAACCGGCGCTCGGGCGCGCTGTCGTACGCCGCAGGGGTGTAGACGTGGTAGCTCACGGCCGTCTTCGCCGCCGCGCTCTCGAAGGTGCGGTGCGAGACGCGGGGTGCCTTGATGGCGCGCGTGACCCACGCGATCGGCTCGGCTGCCGGTCGGGACGCCGGCGGCTCCGACACCGTGGCCGATGCGCGGCCAAGGCAGGCAATCGAAGCGAGCAGGGCGATCATCGTGGCGAGCGTGCGAGTCATGCGCATCCAACGTTCTTGAAAGCACGTGATTGCAGTGTGCGCCCCGACCCGGGGTGGAGGCGCGCAGGCCGAATCGGCGCGCGCCATAATCAGCGTGTGCGCCGACGATTTCCTGCGTGGCGACCGCCTCCATGACGTACCATCGCCCGCGGAGGTTGCATGCCATGGCGCACGCGTTTCGGGGCACAGGACAGCAGGCCGCCGGCACCGGAGGTCCTCCCAAGCCGAACTTCCAGGCCCAGGGCATCTCGAGGGTCTACCGGACCGGGGAAGTCGAGATCCGGGCGCTTCAGGATCTCGATCTCGATCTTTACCCCGGCGAACTCGTCGTGCTGCTTGGCCCTTCGGGAAGCGGAAAGTCGACGCTGCTCAACATCCTTGGCGGCCTCGACTCGCCGACGTCGGGGACCGTCCGCTACCTCGATCATGATCTCTCCCGTCACGATGATGCGGCGCTGACGCGCTATCGTCGCGAGCACGTTGGATTCGTCTTCCAGTTCTACAACTTGATTCCGAGCCTGACAGCCCGCGAGAACGTGGCGGTGGTGGGGGAGCTCGTGCCGAACCCGATGCGCGCCGACGAGGCGCTCGCCCTCGTCGGTCTCGCGGACCGCATGGATCACTTCCCCTCGCAACTTTCGGGCGGGGAGCAGCAGCGCGTCGCGATCGCGCGCGCCATCGCCAAGCGGCCAGCAGTCCTCCTCTGCGACGAACCCACGGGCGCCCTCGACGTGCGCACCGCGATCCCCGTCCTGCGCGCGCTCGATCGGGTGAACCGCGAGCTCGGGTCGACCACCGTGATCATCACGCACAACGCCGTGATCGCGCGCATGGCCGACCGCGTGCTCACGCTGTCCGGTGGGCGCATCGTGCGCGAGGAGCGCAACGCGACCAGGTTGCCCGTCGAGGAACTCTCGTGGTGATCGCGCGGCCCGTTGGAAGGAGGCGCGCGCGTGCGAGCGCTTGACCGGAAGCTTCTGCGCGATCTGTGGCGCCTGCGCGCCCCGCTCGGGGCCGCTGCGCTCGTGATGGCGTCCGGCGTGGCTGCGCTCGTGATGGCGTGGTCGACCAGCGCGTCGCTTGCGGCCAGCCGCGCGCGGTACTACGAGGAAGGCCGCTTTGGCGATGTCTTCGCGCAGGTGAAGCGGGCGCCTGAGTTCGTCGCAGGACGGCTTCGGGAGATCGATGGCGTCGAGATGCTCGAGACACGCATCATGCACGACGTGATGCTCACGGTTCCTGGGCTCGACGAGACGGCGTCGGCGAGGCTGGTTTCGCTGCCCGATGCAGGAGAGCCCCTTCTCAACGCGGTGCACCTTCGCGTCGGGAGGATGCCCGATCCGCGTCAGTCGGAGGTCATCGCGAGCGAACCGTTCGCGGCGGCAAACGGGCTTCGGCCCGGCGACACGCTTGGTGCCGTCATCAACGGCCGGTGGCAGACGCTGACCGTGGTCGGGATCGGCCTTTCGCCCGAGTTCATCTACTTCGTCCGTGCAGGCTCCATGTTGCCTGACAACCGTCGATCGGGCGTGCTCTGGATGCCGCGTTCCGGACTCGAGGACGCGCTCGGGATGAAGGGCGCATTCAACGACCTCGCCATTCGACTTGCGGATGGAGCGGAGAGCCGCGCGGTGATCCGGGGCCTCGACACCCTCCTTGAGCGCTACGGCGGCTTCGGCGCCTATGACCGCACCGATCATCTTTCCGACCGCTATCTGCGCGACGAGTTCGACCAGTTGAAGGTGATGGGCACATGGACGCCGGTCATCTTCCTCGGCGTTGCCGCATTCCTCATCAATGTCGTCCTTGGTCGCCTCATTCGCACGCAGCGCGAGGAGATCGCGACGCTCAAGGCGTTCGGATACACGAACGCGATGCTTGCGCGGCATGTCCTGCTGATGGGCGCCGCGGTCTGCGCGGTCGCGGTCGCGATCGGCGTCGCCGGCGGCGCCGCGCTCGGGACCTATCTGACCTCGTTCTATGTCGAGGTGTTCCGGTTTCCGCTCCTGTCGTTTGCGCTCGATCCGCGCGCGGTCGCGATCGGTGCCGCCGTCGCCCTCGGAGCGTCGGCCATCGGCGCGCTCGGCGCCCTGCGCGCGATGGCCCGGCTGGCGCCTGCCGAGGCGATGCGGCCGGAAGCGCCCGGTCGCTGGGGGGGCGGCGTTCTTGGGAGATTTGGCTCGAAGTACGCGCCCATCCGCTGGCGCATGGCGTTCCGCGCGGTTGGATCGCATCCGTGGCGTTCGGCCTTCGCGGCGCTGGGTATCGCGCTCTCGACCGCCGTGCTGCTCGTGTCGAGCTTCCCGCTTGACTCCATCGATGCCCTTCTCGAGCGGGAGTACGAGGCGTCGCAACGGCAGGATCTCACCGTGGTTCTCAACGAGCCCGTGTCCGATTCGGCGCTTTCCTCGTTCCGCGGCCTGCTCGCCGGCGATGCGACGCTCCTCGCGGAGCCGATTCGCGTGGCGGCCGCGAAGATCGGCAGCGGGCAGGTTGTGCGCAACGCCGCGATCATCGGCATCGATCCCGACGCAACCCTGCAGAGGCCGCTTGACCGGTCCTCGCGTCCCGTCGCCGTTCCTTCCGACGGATTGCTGCTCTCGGAGCACTTCTCGGAGGTCCTCGGGGTCAGGCCGGGAGAAGCGGTGGAGGTGCGCTTCCTCGAGGGTCGGCGCGTGCGCGCGATGGTCCCCGTGGCAGGGGTGTTCTCCGGCCATGTCGGATTGGCCGCCTACATGCATCGCGACGCGCTGAACCGGCTGACGAGGGACGGCCATGTGCTCTCGTCGGTGCTGGTGCGCGAGCAGCCGGCGCATGCGCGCGAACTGCACGACACCCTCAGGCGAATGCCCGCGGTCGCGGCGGTACTCGGCAAGCGCGCGACGGTGGAGGAGTTCCGGGCCGTGATCGCGCGCAACATCGTCGAGATCACCATGCTCCATGCGCTGTTTGCAGGCGTGATCGCATTCGGAGTCGTCTTCAACACGGGGCGCATCGCCCTGGCCGAGCGGCGCCGTGAGTTCGCCACCCTGCGGGTGCTCGGTTTCTCGCGAGCGGAGGTGGGACGGGTGCTCATCGCGGAGATCGCCATCCTGACCGCCGCAGGCATTCCGATCGGGTTGTTCCTCGGAAAGACCCTGGCTGAATGGCTGCTGGAGGCGCTTCGCACGGAAAGCTACGATCTCCCGCTCGTGATCTCCGCGACGACCTACTCCATGGCCGCCCTCGTCACCCTCCTCGCGGCAGCGTGTTCGGCCGTGTTCATGCGCAGGGCGATCGCTCGGCTCGATCTTCTCTCGACCTTGAAGGAGGCTGGATGACTCGTGCGCTGCTCCGGTGGGGTGCGTGGATCATCGCGATCGCATGTGTCGCGGGCGGCGTGTGGCTCGTGCTCAAGCCGAAGGCTGTGCCATGCGACGTCGTCCAGATCGGTCGCGGAGATCTCGTCGTCCGTGTCGAGGAGGATGGACGGACGCGGCTGAAGGAGCGCTATGTCGTGTTTGCTCCGCTCGGAGGTGTCGTCGAGCGCATCGGACTGAAGCCAGGGGATGACGTCCGTGCCAATGAGACGATTCTGACCCGCATCGCGCCCAGCGATCCTTCGCTTCTCGATGACCGGTCCCGTGCGCAGGCCGAAGCCCAGATTCGCGTGAGCGAGGCGGCAATGTCGCGGGCCGAGGCCGAGCTCGCGCGGCTGCAGGGGGAGCTCGAGCATGTGCGCGCCGAGTTCGAGCGCGCGCGCAAGGCGGCGGAGTCGAGCGCGCTGAGCGTTCGCGAGCTTGAGGATGAGCGAATCCTGCTGCGAAGCGCCGAGAATGCGGCCTCGGCAGGGCGATTCGCGCACGCCATGGCGCAGTATGAGCTCGAGCAGGCGCGGGCGGCCCTCCTCCAGCAGTCGGATGACGCGGCCGCGAGGCGCACGCTCGAGATGCGATCGCCGATCACAGGCAAGGTGCTGCGCGTGATTCGTGAGAACGCGGGGGCTGTCACGCCTGGAGACGCGCTGATCGAGCTCGGGAGCCTGTCGGAACTCGAGGTCGCCGTCGACGTCCTGTCGGATCAGGCTGTACGGGTCCGTCCAGGGCAGTTGGTCTCGATCGAACGCTGGGGCGGGGGCGCGCCTCTCGAGGGCGTGGTGCGTGTCGTCGAACCGAGCGGATTCACCAAGGTTTCCGCGCTCGGGGTCGAGGAGCAGCGGGTCAACGTCGTCATCGACTTCCTCGCTGCGCCCGCGGAGCGCGCCGCGCTCGGCGATCAGTTCCGCGTCGAGGCCCGCATCACCGTGCTCGCCAAGCAAGACGTGCTTCGCGTCCCGGTTGGCTGCCTTGTCCGGCGCGGAGGCGTGTGGAGCGTCTATGTGGTCGAGGATGGCGTCGTGCGTCTCAGGGCGATCGAACTCGGCGAGCGTTCGGCCGAGCATGCGGAAGTCACGGAAGGGCTGACGGGAGGCGAGGCGGTCGTCCTCTTCCCAAGCGATCGAATCGCAGACGGCGTCGCCGTGGCTCCCCGAGAGTCGAGGAGCCGGTAGTGGATCTGCGCGAGGCGGCCGCACGCTTCGGGTACGATCCCGCACGCCATGCACGACTATCAGCGGCGCTTCATCGAGTTCATGCTTGAGGTCGGGGTCCTGACCTTCGGCGACTTCACCACGAAGAGCGGCCGCAAGACGCCGTACTTCGTCAACACCGGCAAGTACCGCTCGGGCACGCAGCTCGCGCAGCTCGGCCGCGCGTACGCCGACGCGATCGAGCGTTCGTTTCCCGAAGGATTCGACTGTCTCTTCGGGCCGGCCTACAAGGGCATTCCGCTCGTCGTCGCCGTCGCCATGGCGTTCGCCGAGCGTGGCCGCGAGGTCGAGTTCTGCTTCAACCGCAAGGAGGCGAAGGATCACGGCGAGGGCGGTCTCCTCGTCGGACGGAAGCTGCAGGATGGCGACCGAGTGCTGATCGTCGAGGATGTGACGACCGCGGGCACGTCGATCCGCGAGACGGTGCCGATCCTGCGCGCGGCTGCCAGGATCAAGCTCGCAGGCCTCGTCGTGTCGGTCGATCGACAGGAACGCGCCACCGACACGTCGACGCGTACGGCGCTCGCCGAGGTGGGGCAGGAGTTCGCGATGCCGACCGCCGCGATCGTGACGATCGACGAGGTGATCGAGCATCTCGGCGCTCGCCTCACCGACGCGGATCGAGCCCGCATCGCCGCCTATCGCGCGCAGTACGGAGCGGCGCTCGCATGAAGGGCGCGCGCATGATGCTTGCTGCGCTGGTCGCGGGCGCACTCGCAGGCTGCGCGACGCAGCAGTCGACGCAGGACGGCGCGAAGACGACTGCCGCAGCGATCGTCGTCCCTGCGTTTCCCGCGGATTGGTGCGGCCGTTGGACCGGCACGCTCACGCCCCTCGGCGCTTCGAAGGCTGGCCCGGTCGAGATGACCCTCGAGATCGCGCCCATCTCGGACGGCCGCTGGTCGTGGACGATCATCTACGACGGCGTGGCCGGCCGTCAGGTGCGGCCTTACGAGCTGGTCGCGGTCGACCCGGCCGCTGGGCGCTTCGCGATCGATGAGAAGAACGGCATCGTGATTCCGATCGCTTTCTTCGAAGGCACGATCTACTCGACCTTCGAAGTGATGGGCACCCGCGTCGACGTGCGCGAGTCACTCGTGGGTGCGGGTGCGGAAGCGGCGGTCGTGGTCGAGATGGCGACGGTTGCCGTCGGAGAGTCGACCGTCACTGGGGGAATCGCAGAGCAGTCGATCCCCGAGCAGTCGATCCCCGAGGTGCGCTGCTGGACGCCGCGCGCGGTGCAGCGCGGAATGCTGCGGCGAAGGTGAGGGGGCGCTGGCTTCGCCGACGGATCAGTCCCGCTCGTCGCTGTTCATGAGAGCGGCTGGCAGGTAGATGCGGAAGTCGGTGCCCTTGCCGGGCGCGCTCGTGACGCGGACGTGGCCGCCGGCGCGTTGCACGATGCCCTTGACGGTCGTCAGGCCGAGGCCGGTCCCGTGTTCGGGGCTCTTCGTGGTGAAGAACGGTTCGAACGCGCTCGCGAGCACATCGGCGCTCATGCCGCAGCCCGTGTCGGCGACGCGGATAAGCGTCCAGAGTCCGTCGGGCACCTGATCGCTGCATGCAGGGTTCTCGAGCGCGTGGAGCGATGAAACCTCGATCACGATCGTCCCGTGCTCTGCGATCGAATCGCGGGCGTTGATGGCAAGATTGAGCAGCACCTGCGACAGTTCGGTCGGATCGATCACCACGGGCGCGATGGGAACGCCGTTGTTCCCAGCGAGCACCATCAGTTGCGCGCGCTGCCGGACCGCCTGGCGGAGGAACGACTCTTCCGAGCGAATGAAGTCGACGGGCGAGACCGTGCTCGCCGAAACGGGCTGGCGTCTGCTGAAGTTCAGCAGCCGGTCGGTGAGGGCATCGGCGCGCTCGATCGCCTGGCCGAGCATGCAGCAGTACGCGTCGCTCTCCGGGGTGCGAATGCCGCGCTGTCCCAGCTCGTCCTCGAGCAGTTGCTTCGCGCCGGCGGCCACGGTCAGGAAGTTGTTGAGATCGTGCGCAATGCTGCCGGCCATGCGTCCGAGCGC
>Ga0315900_10004617_pt1 | contig 19323 bp, 21 predicted proteins | sample LakEriMetagenome_FD_203521 | JGI IMG/M metagenome (GOLD analysis project Ga0315900, IMG submission 203521) | Freshwater fungal communities from buoy surface, Lake Erie, Ohio, United States - Buoy 12 MA114 | ecosystem: Environmental > Aquatic > Freshwater > Lake > Lake biofilm | place: USA: Lake...
TCCACAGCCCCTCCTTCGAGATGCGGCTGCCCAGCGTTGTCTCGCTGAAATCCTACGTTTCGCAGGACCGGCCGCCGGCCTTCACGCGCTTCAACCTGTTCCTGCGCGACAGTTTCGCCTGCCAGTATTGCGGCTCGGGCCAGGATCTGACCTTCGACCATGTCGTCCCCCGCTCCCGCGGCGGTCGCACGACCTGGGAGAACATCGTCACGGCCTGCGCGCCCTGCAACCTCGCCAAGGGCGGCCGCACGCCGCGCGAGGCCCATATGCAGCCGCATCGCCATCCGCGCCGGCCGTCCATGCACGAGCTGCAGGACCACGGCCGCCGCTTTCCGCCCGGCTTTCTGCACGAAAGCTGGCTGGATTATCTCTACTGGGACATCGAACTGGAGGCCTGACGGTCTCGGCGCACACCGGATGTCAACGAACGACCGGCAATCATGACGCCATGACCACCTCGGCATCCCTAACGCCTGTCGAACGCCGCCGCGATCCGCGGGGCCGCGCCCTGCTGGCGGGCAAGCTCGCCAATGAGGACGCGACACAGACCCTGGACTGCGTGATCCGCAATCTCAGCGCCGACGGGGCGATGATCGAGACCTCTGCCCCGCATCTGGTGCCGCGGGAGATGCATCTGGTGCAGATCAAGGAAGGCATCGTCTGGGATGCGGAAGTGATCTGGCGGCGCGGCAATCGCGTCGGGCTGAAGCTCAATACCCGTCACGACCTTCGCGAGACGACGGAGAAGCAGTTGAGGGCCCTCCGCGCCATCTGGAGCCAGATGGCCCTGCGTTGACGCCTGACTCAGGCGATGGTCGGCGGCGCCTCGGGATCGAGCGGCGGGGCGACGTCCGGTTCGGTGGGCAGGTCAGGATCGGTCGCCGGCGGCGACGGGTCGAAGGCCGGCGCGGGATCGGTGTCGGGAAACGCGTCTGGGTCGGACATGGGAACTCCTTCCCCATGCCAACCGATGCGGTCCCTGAAGGTTCCTAGATCTTCTCGCTGATACGGATCGCCGCCTTGCAGCCGGCCTGGATAACCGCCGCCAGCAGCGGATAGGCCGGCGCCTCGCGGGCGCCTTCCTCGATTGCGATGTCGCGGTGGGCCAGTTCCTCGTCCCGGAACTGCGACAGTTCGGCTCCCAGCTCGGGATCCCGGTCAGCCAGCTCGGCGATCTGGGCGGCGTAGTGCTCCTCGATCACCGACTCGACGGCCTCGGTGCAGGCATGGGCCGCCTTGTCGCCCATCAGGGCGGTGCCGGCGCCGAGCATGAAGCCGGCGGCGCGCCACAGCGGCGCCATCAGGGTGGGACGGACCCGGTGTTCATTGAGCAGGGCGTCGAAGCGGGCGAGGTGGACGGCTTCGTGGCCTTCCATCTCCGCCAGCTGGGCCGTCATGCGCTCATGGCCGCGCGCTTTGCCCAGCACCGCCTGCTGGCCCCGGTAGATGTGAACGGCTCCGAGCTCGCCGGCATGGTCGACGCGGAGAATCTCGGCCAGCCGCGCCTTGACCGCGCCTCGACCCGGGCGAAGGGGGACGGCGGCGGTCATGCATAGGCCTTTCGGGTTGCAAGGAAGCTCAGCGCGGCGAGCTTCAGGGAGATCAGGACATTCCAGCCCGCCATCGACAGGCCGAGGAAGCTCCAGAGCGCCTTGTCGCAGGCGGGCGGTGCAATCCGCTCCTCGCCGTTCAGGGCGGCCATCATGTCCGCCGCGCTGACCGCACCGCTGCCGCCGCCGCTGCAGACCGAGGGGCCGGGCCACCAGCTCCACTCCGCGCCGGCATGCCAGGCGGCGATGCCGACGCCCACCAGGAAAACCAGACCGAGCGCGGCGTTGAACAGCCGCTTAAGCCCCGCGCCGGGGCCGGTGCGGACGACCAGCATTCCGACCAGGGCGACGGTCATGGCGACCCAGTAGACCTCCCGCTGCTTGAGGCAGAGGTAGCAGGGCGCCAGGCCGCCGATCCGCTCGAAGCCATGCGCGATGGCCAGCATCAGCGCCGACGACAGAAAGGCCGTCAGTCGCCAGCGGGTCAGGACTGCGTCGAGAAGTCGGATCATGATCCCATTCTGGCGAATTGAGCGACGACGTCCATGGGGATCACCCGCCAAACAGCGCGCCGAACCAGTCCAGCACGGCCTGGCCGCCGACCCTGTCGAACAGGCTGACCGCCCAGGTGGCGCCGAAGGCGAGACCCAGGGCCACCACCGCCAGCGCCGTGATCCAGGCCAGGGCGACCAGCTCGCCGGCCAGGACGAAAAGTCCGTCGCGCTCGATCAGCCCGGCGGCCATCAGGGTCAGACCCAGCGAGGGCACGGAGTTGGTCATCGGCAGGATGATAGTGAGCGTCGCCAGGATCATCATCAGGGCGGCGAAGCGTTCACCCGCCCCTGAGGTCATCAGCCGCAGCCGCGGCTTCGAGAGGCGCTCGATCCATCGCATCCGCTTGTCGGCGAAGTCGGCCATGCGACCGAGCCATTCGCGGGAGATGCGGCGGCGCAGCCAGCTGGCCGGAAGCCAGGGCTCGCGCCGGCCCAGAAGCATCTGCCCGGCCAGCAGGACGATGGGAACGCCTACGATCTGCGGCACGCCGTAGAGGGCGGGGACCAGGCAGGGGATGGCCAGAATCAGGATGACGATGCCGAAGGCGCGTTCGTCGAGCCGGTCGAGAATCTCGCTGATCGACAGCCCGTCAGGGCCGGAGTCGCGCGACATCATCGCCACGAGATTCACGAAGCTGCGATCCGGGTCGTCGCGGTATTGTTCCGGCTGGGTCATGGCGCCTTTCTACGGATTGCGCCCGGTCCGGTCGAGCCTTGTCACCGGACGCATATAGTTTCATATGTTACTAAGATCGCTGCCATCCAGACCGCCGCCGAAACGCCGGAGCCCCCCATGAACGCCCAACCCAATGCCGACCTGTTCGACAATCCGCTTGGCACGGACGGCTTCGAGTTTGTCGAGTTCACCTCGCCTGAGCCGGAGACGCTGAAGGCGCTGTTCGAGTCGATGGGCTTCACGGCTGTCGCGAAGCATCGCTCCAAGAACGTGCTGCGCTTCCGGCAGGGCGACATCAACTTCATCCTGAACATGGAGCCGGAGGGTCAGCCCGCCGAGTTCCGGGACGTCCACGGCCCCTCCGCCAACGCCATGGCCTTCCGCGTGCGCGACGCCGCCAAGGCGTTCAGGCTGGCCGTCGAGCGCGGCGCCAGGCCGGTGACCGGGCCGGTCGGTCCGATGGAGCTGAACATCCCGGCCATCGAGGGTATCGGCGGGACCAACCTCTATCTCGTCGACCGATACGGCGCACAGGAGATATACGACGTCGACTTCCAGCCGATCGCGGGCGCGGAGGCGGCGGAGAAGGCCAGCAGCGTCGGCCTGACCTACCTCGACCACCTGACCCACAACGTCTTCCGGGGCGGCATGGCCAAGTGGGCCGAGTTCTACGAGCGTGTCTTCAACTTCCGGGAAATCCGCTACTTCGACATCGAGGGCAAGGTGACCGGCCTGTTCTCCAAGGCCATGACCAGCCCGGACGGCAAGATCCGCATCCCGCTGAACGAGAGCCAGGACGAACAGTCGCAGATCGAGGAGTTCCTCCGCGACTACAAGGGCGAGGGCATCCAGCACCTGGCCTTCGGGACGGACGACATCTTCAAGACCGTCGAGACGCTGCGCGCCCGGGGCGTGAAGTTCCAGACCACGCCCGACAGCTACTACGAGCTGCTCGACGGCCGCGTGGTCGGCCATGGCGAAGACACCGCCCGCCTGAAAAGCCTGCACATCCTGCTCGACGGCGCCCCGACCGAGGGCCAGGGCCTCTTGCTGCAGATATTCACCGAGAACCAGGTCGGCCCGATCTTCTTCGAGATCATCCAGCGCAAGGGCAACGAGGGCTTTGGCGAGGGCAACTTCAAGGCGCTGTTCGAGTCGATCGAGCTCGACCAGATCCGCAGGGGCGTGGTGAAGGCGGACTAGGCTTCCGCGAGACCGAGGCGCATCTCGATTCTGTCGAGACGCGTCTCGAAGCGGTCCATGCGGCGGTTCAGAACCACGAGGTTCTCTTCGACATTGGTCAGCCGGACCTTGATCTCGGAGACCTCCTCGACAAGCCGGTCCACCTGCGTCGAGATATGGCGCAGGTACTGGAGCACGATGTTGTCGGGCCCGTCGGTCATGATGTGAACATAGGGCGAACATGGCGAGAGCGCAAGTGAAATCACTCGTGATGATTGTAGCCTGGAACTGGAGCTTTCCTAGCCATGGCCAAGGGTAACTGGATCCCGGTCCGCGGCGCGCAGGGCCTGCACAGCCGTCAGGCGCACGCCGACCTGCCCGAGGGGACCTATGAGCGGGAGATGTCGAAGGAGGGCTTCTTCGGCCCGGCCGCCTTCCTTTACCACCGCCGCCCGCCGACCGGCTGGACGTCGTTCGAGGGGCCGCTGCGGCCGCGCGCCTTCGACCTCAATGGGCTGAACGAGGCGGCTCCGTCGCCCTGGGACGCGCCGGTGGTGCTGCACAACGCCGCCTGCGAGATGCGCTTCTGGAAGCTGTCGGCGGCGATGCCGGCCCTGGCCCGCAACGCCGACGGCGACCAGCTGCTGTTCATCCATGAGGGCGCGGGCGACCTGTTCTGCGACTTCGGCCGCATCGCCTATGTCGCCGGCGACTACCTATACCTGCCGCGCGGAACGATGTGGCGGCTGGCCCCGTCAGCGCCGACCGCGATCCTGACCATCCAGGCGACCAACGGCCACTTCACCCTGCCCGACAAGGGCCTGCTCGGCCCGCACGCGCTGTTCGACCCGGCGATGCTGGACATGCCTGTGATGGACGAGGCCTTCCGCGCCCATCAGTCCGACGACCACGAAACGGCGGTCCACATCAAGAAGCGCGGTCAGGTGTCGGTGGCGACCTATCCCTGGAACCCGCTCGACGCCGTCGGCTGGCATGGCGAGCTGGCCCCCGTGCGGATCAATGTGAAGGACTTCCGGCCGCTGAACAGCCACCGCTACCACCTGCCGCCCAGCGTCCACACGACCTTCCTGGCCGACCGATTCGTGGTTTGCACCTTCGCGCCGCGGCCGTTCGAGACCGATCCGGGCGCGATCAAGATCCCGTTCTTCCACAACAATGACGACTACGACGAGGTGCTGTTCTATCACGCAGGGGACTTCTTCAGCCGCGACGGGATCGACGCCGGGATGATGACCTTCCACCCCTCGGGCTTCACGCACGGGCCGCACCCCAAGGCGCTGAAGAACATGCTGGTCCAGACCAAGGCGGCCACGGACGAGTACGCGGTGATGATCGACACCCGCGATCCGCTGGAGGTCGGCGAGGGCGCCGCGAGCGTCGAGAACGCCGCCTATGTCGACAGCTGGAAGGCGCGCGGATGAGCAACGTCGATCCCGACCTTCTCGCCATGGCCGAGGATGAACTCGCACGCGCCGTGACCCTGTCCTGGCGCGACGCCTCGAAGGTCACCCCGTGGGGAGATACCTTCGACGGAATTTCGCCTGCGGGGCGAAATGTGCAGGTCGAACGCAACTACCTCTGGTCGGAGGGCGAAGGCGGGGACATTCTGGTCGAGATTGCGGTGTTCGGCGGGCCGTCGCGTTACGACGCGGGGGCCCGGGTCAGCCGGACGATCCGCCAGGGCGGCTAGAACGGCGGCCGGTGTGAGGGGGACTGGGTATGGTCGATCATAGCGAATTTCCTTGGGGTCCGGAGGCGGTGCCCGGCCTGCTCACGCCGCTTGGGGTCTTCGGCTGGATTGTCGCCGGGGTGCTGGCGCTGCTGCTGATCGGCGCGATGCGGGGCGAGACGGGGCGGCGGCGCAAGGTCGACGAGACGCAGCTCTCGGAAACCTACGGCCACATCCTGGCGGCGGCGCGCTTCGCGGTTCGGCAGGACGAGTTCGGCATCCTGCGCGGCGCCGACGTTCTGCGGCGGGTGATCAAGACCCATCTCGGTGGCGTCCTGCTGGCCGGCGGCGGCCTCGGCAAGCAGCTGAAGAAGCTGGGCGAGGCGATGGGCGAGAAGGACGAAAAGAAAGACGACAAGAAGGACGGCAAGAAAAAGAAGAAGGACGATCACGGCCACGGCGGCCACGGCGGCCACGGAAAGCACGAGGCCCATCCCGTCGCCGCCGAGCACTCGCCCGGCTCGACCACAACGGTCGCCGAGACTGTCCACGGCCACAGCATCACCCTCAACATCGGCAACGAAAAGCCGGGGCACGGCGGTCATGGCGATGACCACGGCGGCGGTCACGGCCATGATGATCACGACGACGAGGAAGAAAAGCCGCCGACCCTCGAGGAGCAGCTTCTGCTGGTCCGCAAGGCCGTCCGCGAGTTCGAGGCCTGGTGGAGCGACAAGCCGGCCCGCATGGCCGAGCTGCGCGCTGCCCATGACGACCTGACGTCCCCCAAGAAACCCGACCCGGCGCTCGCCGCCCTCCTTGAAGAGAAAAAATGAAGCTAGCGTCCCTCAAGGGCGGCCGTGACGGCCGCCTCGTCGTCGTCTCCTCCGACCTGGCATGGTTCGCGCCCGCCGACGCCATCGCCCCTACCCTGCAGGCGGCGCTCGACGACTGGGACCGGTGCGAACCGCTGCTGCGGGGGCTTGCGGAAAGCCTCGACCATGGCGCCTTGCCTCGCGAGCGATTCCACGAGCATGACGCCCATTCGCCGCTGCCCCGCGCCTACCAGTGGGCCGACGGCAGCGCCTATGTGAACCACGTGGCCCTGGTGCGGAAAGCACGGGCCGCCGACATGCCGGAGAGCTTCTGGACCGATCCCCTGATGTACCAGGGCGGCTCCGACAGCTTCCTGGCGCCGCGCGATCCGATCCCGCTGAAGGACGAGGCTTGGGGCTGTGACCTGGAGGGCGAGGTGGCGGTGATCACCGGCGATGTGCCGCTCGGCGCGAGCCGCGAGGAGGGCCTCGCCGCGATCCGTCTGGTCTTGCTGGTCAACGACGTCAGCCTGCGCAACCTGATCCCGGGCGAACTGGCCAAGAACTTCGGCTTCTTCCAGTCCAAGCCCGCCAGCGCCTTCTCTCCGGTGGCGGTGACGCCGGACTCGCTTGGCGACCGCTGGAAGGACGGCAGGCTGCACGGCGCGCTGGAGGTCGAACTGAACGGCAAGCCGTTCGGCGAGGCCAACGCCGGGGTCGACATGACCTTCGACTTCGGAACCCTGATCGCCCACGCGGCGAAGACCCGCGCCCTGTCGGCCGGGACCATCATCGGCTCGGGCACCGTGTCCAATCGCGACGCCGACGGCGGTCCAGGAAAACCCATCGATCAGGGCGGCCTGGGCTACAGTTGCATCGCCGAGGTGCGCACGGTGGAGACCCTGCTCGCCGGAGAGGCGAAAACGCCCTTCCTGCGTCACGGCGACCGGGTTCGCATTGAGATGCGCGACGCGAAACGTCACTCCATCTTCGGCGCCATCGAGCAGGAGGTGGCGGTTCCGGGGACGTGAGGAGACCCAAGGGCATGGCCTCGAACGTGACGCCGCTGCCGAGTCGTGACGGCGGCAAGACCGAAGGTCTGGCGCTCGACGACTATCTGCCGTTCCGGCTGTCGGTGGCGTCGAACGGCGTTTCGCGGCTGATCGCCCGGGCCTACGAGGACCGCTTCGGCCTGACCATTCCGCAGTGGCGGCTGATGGCGGTGCTGGCCGAGGGGCCTCTGTCGCCCCAGGCCATCGTCGCCCGCACCGCCATGGACAAGGTCACGGTCAGCCGCGCCGCACAGGGCATGTTCACCCGCCATCTGGTGGCCCGCAAGGCGAGCGAGTCGGACGGCCGCTCCCACACCCTGGCGCTGACCGAGACCGGCCGCCGACTGCACGCCGAGATCGCGCCGCTGGCCCTGGCTTACGAGGCGGCCCTGCTGGCCGGCCTGGCGCCCGCCGAGGTCGCCCAGCTCAAGCGGCTGCTGCAGCGGCTCGAAGGCGCGGCGGCGCGACTGTCGGGCGAGGGATAGGGGTTCCACTCCCAGTTACAAACTCACCGTCATGGCCCGGCTCGTCCGGGCCACCCATGAACACCGAGCTTCCTTTGCGGGCGTCCGCTCGCGAAACGGTCCATTCCTGCCGGCTCACCACGCATGGGCGGCCCGGACAAGCCGGGCCATGACGCGGGAATAGTAAAGGCTGGTGTCGCCGTCCGCTCTACCCGAACACGCCCGCCCAGGCGGTCTCCGCCAGCGCGCCATCGACCAGCGCACGGTCGCCTGCGCCGAGCGCTGCGTACTCCTCGCGCAGCCAGCCGAGGCACTTGGCCTGGTAGGCGAAGGACTGCTGGCTCCAGGGCTTGCCGTCGATCGTGGTCTCGACGCTGTCCGCGCCGCTCGCCACGGCCGCGGCGTTGGCCAGCAGCAGCGGCGCGTAGACGCGGCCGGTCTCGGCCAGGATCGCCAGCAGGGTTGCGGGCAGGGCGGCCGGATCGAACCAGCCGTCGTCGGCGATCTCGATCCCGCCCAGGTCGTCCGTCGTCCAGACCCAGGCATAGACGCGCGGCGCCCGCTTCTCGGTCAGGGTGGAGGGTGTCGGGTCCATGTGGGCCAGCTGGGTCAGCTGGCCGAAGACGCCGAAGTCCCCCGCGCCGGGGCGGTCGCCGAGCAGGAAGCGGTGCTGCTTGAGGTGGGTTTCCATCAGGTCGACGAAACGGACGTAGCTGTCCTCGATCACCGGCCCGGTGACCGCGTTGGACCCCACGTAGCGCAGCCGGCCGATCTGCCGCTCGGAAAAGACCTTGCCCATCGCCGCCAGGGCCTCGTCGCCCAGCGGAGCCGGACCACAGGACGGCAGCACGCCGGCGGCGTGGTCGATGTCCTGCCGGTAGGCCCAGCGGTAGTGGAACATCGCCTTGGTCAGCCACTCGTCGGCATAGTCCTCGAGTAGGGCGTCGAGGAAGGCCAGCGCGGCCGAGGGCGGACGGACGGAACGGCCCTCGTATTCGCGTTCGAAGCGGCGGATCAGCGGGGTCGAGTCCGTGACCGCCTGCAACGCGCCTTCGACGTCCTTGAGGATGAAGGTCGGCAGCAGCTGGACCTTGGGTCTCGGCCAGTCCGCCGGCTCGCGGCCCCGGTAGATGTATCGATAGGGAAGGCGACGGTAGCGCAGCAGCGCCACCATCTTGCGGGTGTAGGGCGAGCCGGGCGCGCCGATCAGCGGGAGGGCATCCATCAAGGGCTCCTGGGACGTGGAGGCGGCGACCGAGCGCGCCGGGAAAAGTTGACATAGCCTATGTCAATACATCGCGGCAGGACAATACCCTTCGACCCGCAGCCTTCGCGTTGACCTTGGCCGGCGCATGACTAGATTGCCGCCCTCGCTCCCCGGCCCGCCGGGGAACCGCGCCGTGCGGGTGTGGTGGAATGGTAGACGCGGGGGTCTCAAAAACCCCTTCCGAGAGGAGTGTCGGTTCGAGTCCGACCACCCGCACCACCGTCGGCTCAGGGGTCGATCACAGCCGCCGATTCGTCGCCGCCGCCGTCAGATCGGGCAGCTGGCGACTTCGAGCTGCAGCATGGCGAGCACCCGGCCAAAGCCGATGTACTGCCCGGCCATCATGGCCAGCTCCAGAAACTCCGCGTCGCTGAAGTGGCGACGCATGTTGGCCACGTCGTGATCGCCGATGTTGTGATGGTCGACGGCCATCTTCTCGGCGAAGTGGATCGCGGCCCGTTCGCGCGGCGTGAACTCGGCGGCGTCGGCATCGTCCACGCCGACCGCGGCCTCGCTCTCGCTGACCACCTCCGGCGCCATCCGCACGGTCTTGCACAGCACGCAGCCGTTCAGGGTCGCGATCCGCAGGCGGATCAACTCCTTGAGCCGCGGCTCCAGCTGGCCCGCCCCGCCGGTGTGCCAGGGGTAGTAGAAGCCCTGGTAGGCCTCGACCAGATCCGGCGCCGGGCCGAAGGCGCGGGCGAAATGGCGGCCCAGCCAGTTGTCCTCCGGCGTCGCGTCATGGATCGCCTTCAGGTAGGGCGGCAGGGCTTCGGGTTCGACGAGCGGCATGCGGGACATTGGCGTCTCCTTTGGCGGGGGAGGGGCGGGGACAGGTTAAGGTGTCCCAAGGGACATCTTGACCTGTCCCCTCACCCCTCACTTTCAGCTGGCCGCGCGTTCCTCGGCCAGGGTCGGGAAGTCGGTGTAGCCGCGCGCGCCGTTGCCATAGTAGGCCTGACGCGGCGCATCCACGATCGGCGCGTTGGCGCGCAGCCGCTCGACCAGGTCGGGGTTGCCGATGAAGGCGCGGCCGAAGGCGACCATGTCGACCCTGCCGGCGTCCCGGGCCGAGATCGCCAGGTCGCGGTCGTAGAGGTTGTTGCCGATCAGCACGCCCTTGAAGAGCCGGCGCAGCTTCTGGGTGTCGAACGACGGCTCCGCCTCGCGCGAGATGCCGGTGTCGCCCTCGACCATGTCCAGCCAGCCGACGCCCAGCCGGTTCAGCTGTTCGACGACATAGGTGAACAGCGGCTCGGGATCGCTGTCCCAGGCGTTGTAGGCGTGGCCGATGGGGGCCAGGCGGATGGCGGTGCGCTCGCCGCCCCAGACGCCGATGATCGCCTCCAGCGTCTCGACCAGCAGCCGGGCGCGGTTCTCGATCGAGCCGCCGTAGGCGTCGGTCCGCTTGTTGGTCATGTCGCGCAGGAAGGCGTCGATCAGGTAGCTGTGGGCGGCGTGCAGCTCGACGCCGTCGAAGCCGGCCGCCCTGGCCCGCACGGCGGCCTGGCGGAACTGATCGACGATGGTCGGGATCTCTTCCAGCGTCAGGGCGCGGGCCTCTTCGTACTCGGCGAAGCCCTTCTCCACGAACATCTGGCCGGGCTGCTTCATGGCCGTCGGCGCCACCGGCGGCTTGCCGTCCAGGTCCAGCGAGGAGTGGCTGAGGCGTCCGGCGTGCCACAGCTGGCTGAAGATCAGGCCGCCCTTGGCATGGACCGCGTCGGTGACCTGTTTCCAGCCCTCGATCTGGTCGTCGCTCCAAAGACCCGGGCAGTAGGCGCCGCCGCGCCCGACCGGCGCCACGGCCGTGGCCTCGGTGATCAGCATCCCGGCCGAGGCCCGCTGGGCGTAGTAGGTCGCCTGCAGTTCCCCGACCTTGCCCGCCATGTCCGCCCGTGTGCGGGTCAGGGGCGACAGCGCGATGCGGTTCTGCAGCGTCAGGCCATTGGCCTCGAAGGGATCGAACAGGTCGGTCATGGGGCTTCCCGGGCTTTATCGTTAGCCGGGAGGGTGGCCGGGCTTCCGTCGGGAGAGACAAGCGGATTTTGCGCTGCCTCCGTTCCATCCGCCGGGCCCTTCGGGGAGCCGGGCTGGCGTTCGCCTGACAGCAAGGAGCGAAGGGTCGTGGGGTATCCGCCCCCAGCCACCGGGCGGCCGGCAGCCCCATCCTTAACGACGCATTAGTCCTGTCCGTTAAACTATCGGGTCGTGCACGCAGGTTGGTGGACGGAGAATCTCTGGTGAATTCGGCGGACCTGGCGGCGCGTTTCGCCTCTCCTGTGGTCGAGGATTTCATCGAAAAGGGCGCCCACCGCTTCGGGCAGACCCTGGACGCCCGGACCTGCGCCGAGCTGCTGGTGGACCTGAAGGCGGACCGGGCCTGGGGGGGCGACTTGTTTCTGGAGGAGGAGGCATTCGACGCCGACCCCCAGTATCGCGGCGTCAATCCCAGGGCCGGTCGGAACCTGCTTGAGCGGTTCGCCGATCGCCTCGCCTTTATCGAGCAGGCGCCGCAGATCGTTGCAGGGCTGACGGAGGTGCTTGGCCAAGGCTACCGCATCCTCGACCGCAAGGTCGTCTGCGGCGTTCCCGACAGCGTCATGCCGGGCTGGCTGAAGACGCGGATCGCCGGCAATCCGGTGAACAACCTCGGGCCCTATGTGCGGCCTCAATACCGCGATGTGACCTATTTCTACGGCATCGACTTCCACCAGGACCTGATCGACTTCAAGGGGCGCGAGGCCGACTTTCTGACCCTGTATGTCTATCTTTCCCGGGTCGGGCCCGATGACGCGCCACTCTATCTGCTGGAGGGCAGTCACAACCTGGGCGCCGCCCTCTTCCCCCATGACCTGCAGCGTACTGAGCCTGAGCATTGGCGCTATCGCAGCGCCGATCAGGCCATTGACTGTCGCCAGGTCCTGCTGCTGGGCGAGGCGGGGTCGGTCTTCATGTGGCATGCCTGCACCCTTCACGGGACCCAGCCGGACGCGACCGACCAGGAGCGGATTTCCCTTCGCTATCTGTTCGAAAGGGCGCCGGGCAGCGAGGCGGGAATGGACAGGATCAATGCCCAACTCCTGGGGCCGCTCCAGCTGGATGACACCCGCATCGACCTCGATGCAGATGGCGCCGCCCGCATAAAGGCCAACAGCGTCAACCAGGCCTGAGAGGCCAGCGCCTGCGCAACTGTGATCGAGCCGATCAAGGCCAGGGACTGTGCTCGGAATTCAAGAGATTGAGCATGGCCCGGCCCGGCAGCCGCCGCACGACCGTAAGGCCATGCCTTACAGGTATGGTTAACCGGATGTGGCTAGCCTTCGCGACATGAACCCACCCGGCGAAGCAATCGCGGCCGACCCGCTCCCGGCTCGCACGAGCGGAGAAGACGGCCTGCTGCGCATTGAGAGGGGTTTGATGCCTGCCGGCCTCATGGAGGACGCGGTCGCCACCCTGATCGACATGATGGCGCCCGGTTCAGGCCCTGACGCCGATCTTGATCGGGTCGTTGACGAGGTCCGACGCAACGACCGGGCGCGTCTGGGTCAGGTCTATGACGCCTTTCGCGAGTCCCTCGTTTTCCAGCAGTTGATCATGGCCGCCCCCCTCGTGGCCGCCGCACGGCAGATGGTCGGCGCCACGCGGGTTCATGCGCCCTTCCAGCATGCCGTGTTCAGGATGGACCTCGCCGGCGAGGCCTGGCGCGGCTTCGGTTGGCATCAGGACTTCCCTTACAATGTCCTCAGCAACCGCTTCGTCACGGCCTGGCTTCCCCTGACCCCCGCGGGGCCGGCCAATGGCTCGATCCAGGCGGCGCCGGACCTGTCGGATCGTCTGTATCCCGTGGACATCCGGTTCAAGCGCGACGGCGACGGCCGGCGCCTTGCCACCCGCGACGCCTTCATCGCCGAGCATCTGCAGGCAGGCTTTGACGCCGATGCGCAGACCCTGATCCTCGAACCCGGCGATGTTGCCCTGTTTCACAATCGCCTGGTCCATCGCTCCGGCTTCAACCCGGGACCGCGCCATCGCTTCTCGGTGCAGGTCCGGTTTGGCGACCTGCTGGCTCCGGAAATGCTGGCGCGCGGCTGGCGCAACCGCAGGGTTGATGGCTTCGAGACCTTCAAGTCCATCCATCCCGAACTGATCCATTCTGAGGAACAGCCATGATCCCGGCCGACGAAACCCTGCGCTCGCTCCTCCGGACCCATATTGATGATCACGATCTGATCGCCAATCTCGGCAGCTTCGGCAGACGCATGCATTTCATGAAGGCCTTCGCCCACTACGAGGTCTTCAAGCTGGTCGAGGACCTCCCCGGCGATATCGTCGAATGCGGAGTCTACAAGGGGGCCTCCCTGCTCAGTTTCGCCCGTTTCCTCGAAACCTTCTGTCCAGGTGACCGTACCCGCAAGGTGCTTGGCTTTGACCATTTCCGGGGGCTGGCCGACCGGACGGAAAAGGACGGTCGGGACGAGCGCGTCGGGAATACGGCCGAAGGCTGGAACCCGGGCAGCTTCCGCGACACCCTGTTCGCCCTGGTCGAGGCCTTCAATCGTGACGCCTTCGTGCAGGTGCGCCCCCGGATCGAACTTGTCGACGGCGATGTCTGCAAGACGGCGGCGCAGTATGTGGAGGACAATCCCGGCGTCCGCCTGTCGCTGCTGCACCTGGACATGGATCTCTACGAGCCGACCTTGGCGGCCCTGAAGGCCTTCTGGCCCAGGCTGCTCACCGGCGGCGTGGTTCTGTTCGACGAATTCGCTATCCGCGAATGGCCGGGCGAGACCGAGGCCGTCGAGACCTTTTTCGAGGGCAAGCCCCCGCGGATCCGCAAATTCGGCTGGGCCTCGGCGCCGGGCGGCTATCTGATCAAAACCTGACCCGTGACGCCTTCGCGCGCGGCTGCCGGCGGCAAGCGGCCCCTTCCGGGAACCGCGAAGGGCCACCCCAAACACTCCGCTCATCCTCGCGGGACACAACACTTCCGCGAGGATGAGCGGGGAAATGGGGGGAAGAGACCTGCCCACACCTGCCCTTTGGCCTTGATGGAACGGGAGCGCGAGCGGTCGCCCTGGTCAAGGACGGCCCTGCGGGCCGCCGCGTCGCGGCCGGCGAAGCCGGTCCTTGAGCAGGACGACCGCCCGCGCAATGCTCCGCTAAGGCATCAGGGCGGGGCCTGCCGGAGGTGGAAGCGGACTCTCAGGTGGGCGGCTACGGGCGGTTTTCAGACATTGCGGTAGCCGGGCTCAAGGCCCTCGACTGACTGTCGTCAGCCGCTGCACCACCTCCGCCCGATCAGTGGCGGAGAGGTCCAGGCGGGCGGCCTGCTCATACTTCTCGCGGGCCTGATCGCGGCGTCCTTGCGCCTCCAGCGCCCGGCCCCAGGCCAGATGCAGCGCGCCCCATTGCGGGGCCCGGTCGGCGGCGGCGCGATACTTGCGGATCGCCCCGGCCTCATCGCCCCGGGCCATCAGGGCATCGCCCCAGTATTTCTGCGGATCGGCCCAGCGCGGGCCGCGTTCGATGGCCTGTTCGTAGAAATCGATGGCCCCGGCCACATCGCCGCGCGCCATAAGCATCTGGCCCCGCTCGGCGAAAGCGAACGGCAGGGACGGCCCCTGACGCCGCGCCTCGGCCGACCAACGGTCCGCCGCCGCCCGATCCCCGGCCAGCTCCGCGATCCGGGCCCGCTCGCGCACACACCGGTAACAGTCCAGCGGCGTGGCGGCGATCAGGGCCTGGGCACCCGCCAGATCGCCGGTCCGCGCCCGGGCGTAGGCGAGGCGGGGCCAGATGAAGGTCGAGCGGGCCGCGCTGACGCGCAGGGGCAGGGTCGGGGCCACCTCCGCCTCGAAGGCCTCCAGCGCCGCCATGGCCTGAGGCCACTGCTCCAGGCTCGCAGCCGCCTCAGCCCGGGGTGCGAAGGGCGGCGTGATGGTCGTCCAATAGCTGTCCGTGTCAGAATAGAGATTCAGGCTGTCGCTCAGGGCCAAGGCCCCAGAAGGTCGGTGGAGGGCGATCAGAGTCCCGACGCGATCACGGGCGTTGTCGCCCCAAAGCACATCCTGGATCTCCGAACCGGCTTTGGTTCTGACCGTGAGCGCCCCCGACCAATCCCCCTGCAGTTCCGCAAGCCTGGCCTGCGTTGTGAGCGGGAGGGAGATCTGCCGGTCGGCGCTCACCTTGGCGCGCTTGCGCGGATTGGAAAGGGACGTGGCGGCACGCTGCGCTGCGAGAAAAGCCCCCTCGTCCTGTCCGAGGAGGCGCCGGAAACTCGCGAGGTTGAACAGCAACAGGGGGTGCTCCGCATCGATCTCCAAACCGACTTGCAGAAATGGGATCGCGTCCTCCACCAATGCATCGTGCCGTACTGCCAGACCATTGTTGCCCCAGAGCCGCTCGGTCTCTGACGGACTGGACGCAAGCGTCGTCAGGATGGCCCGCCTTCTGTCCAGCAGTGCCTGTTGCTCCGGACCGGTGGCGAGGGCTATCGCGCTGTTCTGGAGGTAGATCGCATAGCGATAGGGCTGGGTCTCCTCATAGACACGCTCGGCCGCCTGCCGCATCAGGTCGGCCGGACGATCGGCTGGCCCCTGCACCGTGACCGCTGTGCCGTCGCTGGTGCGGATCACCAGTTCAAGTCCGCGGGTGGTTCGGCTGAGACCTCCGTCGACATGGGATTCGTTGCCTAGCAAACGGACCAGAGCGCGGTAGGTGTCGGTCAGTGACAGCCCCCCCGCCTCGACCTCGACGGTGATGCCCTCGGACCAGTCATTGCGGAAACTGGAGGGCGGGCGGGCTGAGCTACTGACCGCGTCCAGCCTAACCAGCTCGTCCTGAAACAGGGCGGCGACGGCGCGGCCGTCCAGTCCGTCCTCGACCAGTTCCGGCGGCACCGAAAAGGGCTGGATCACCAGACCGGTCGTCCGGCTGGCGCTCCACACCACCGCCCCCGCCGCCACCACGAGGGCGACGACCATGGCGGCGATGGCGATGTCGCGGACGGACCGGATACGGTTCCTGAACCGCTCGTTGCGGGCCAGGCCGATCTGTTCGCGGGACAGACCGATCTGTTCGCGCATCAGGGCGGCATTGGTCTGCAGGACCTCCAGCGCGGCCGCTGCCGGAGTCTGGCCGCTGGCCGCGATCTCCATGGCGATCTCTACAGGATCGGGCGTTGTCGGGGCCGCCGGTCGCGGGCGGGCCTTGCGCCCCTTCGGTTCGTCGATCGCCATCCAGCCCCCGTCCGTTTTCGTTGCAGCTTGCCCGAACCGGAGGCGGCGTCAAATCCTGGGCGTGCGTGCCGGCGCCTTGAGACGCAGCCGTCAGGCCGTGGCCTTATCGTCGCTCGCCACGCTGCAGCGAACGACTACTCGCAAGCAGACATTGCCGACGGCTCCAAAGGGTCGGTAAGGGACTCGGCGTCGGCCGCCAGCCGTCATCCTCGGCGCAAGGCACAAGGCCCAGGATGACGGTCGTGGTGGAAGCTGACCTCTACTTCAAATTCCCGCAGAACCGCTGGATCCGCCCGCACGCATCCTCCAGCACGTCCTCGCTGGTCGCGTAGCTGATGCGGAAGAAGGGCGAGAGGCCGAAGGCCGCGCCGTGGACGACGGCGACGCCCTCGGTTTCCAGCAGCTCGACGGCGAAGTCCTCGTCGGTCTTGATGACCTTGCCGCTGGGCGCGGTCTTGCCGATCAGGCCCTCGACCGACGGATAGACGTAGAAGGCGCCTTCCGGGGTCGGGCAGTGGATGCCGCTGGCCTGGTTCAGCATAGAGACCACCAGGTCGCGGCGCTTCTGGAACAGCTTCGCGTTGGGCTTGATGAAGTCCTGCGTGCCGTTCAGCGCCTCGACCGCCGCCCATTGCGAGATGGACGAGGGGTTGGAGGTCGTCTGGCTGATCATCTTGGCCATGGCCTTGATCAGGGCCTCGGGGCCGGCCGCGTAGCCGATCCGCCAGCCGGTCATGGCATAGGCCTTGGACACCCCGTTCATGGTCAGGGTGCGGTCGTAGAGCTTCGGCTCGACCTGGGCGATGGTCACGAACTCGAAGTCGTCGAACACCAGGTGCTCGTACATGTCGTCGGTCAGCACCCAGACCTGCGGATGCTTCAGCAGCACGTCGGCGATCGCCTGCAGCTCCGCGCGGGTATAGGCCGCGCCCGACGGGTTGGACGGGCTGTTGAGGATCAGCCACTTGGTCTTCGGCGTGATCGCCTTTTCGAGGTCGGCGGCGGCCAGCTTGAAGCCGTTCTCGGCCGTGGTCTCGACCGACACGGGCGTGCCGCCGGCCAGCAGGACCATGTCGGGATAGGACACCCAGTAGGGGGCGGGGATCACCACCTCGTCGCCCGGGTTCACCGTCGCGACCAGGGCGTTGTAGATCACCGGCTTGCCGCCCGGCGCGATGTGGACCTGGCTCGGCTTGTAGTCGAGGCCGTTCTCGCGCTTGAACTTGCCGCAGATGGCGACCTTCAGCTCCGGCATTCCATCCGGGTCCGTATATTTCGTCTTCCCCGCGCGGATGGCGGCGATGGCCGCGTCCTTGATGTTGTCGGGGGTGTCGAAGTCCGGCTCGCCCGCGCTGAGGGCGATCACGTTCTTGCCCTCCGCTTTCAGCGCCCGCGCCTTGGCGCTGATGGCGATGGTGGCGGACGGTGCGATGCGACGCAGGGCGTCGGACTCTAGCGACATGGGGCTCCCCGGACTGTCTGTCGTGTTCGGATTGCCGGGGGTCTTACGCGCGACTCCGCTGCGGTGCAACGAAGCGGGCGAAGGCGGCCGCATCGCTTGACCCGCCCGCCGCTATGCGCGAGGCCTTGGCGACCATGAAGCGCGTCATCGAATTCATCACCAACATGGACGCCCGGGCCTGGCGCACGGTGGCGGTCTCGTTCCTGCTGTTCGGCGGGGTGGGGGTGGTCTTCCTGTTCGCCGCCCCGCTGCTGGGTGTGAACGGCGAGGCGGCGGTCGAGGGCTGGCTGGGCGCGGCGCACGGGATCTGGGCGCTGCCGGTGGCGGTCAGCGCCTTCGCCATCCTGGCCTTCATCGGCGTGCCGCAGTTCGTGCTGATCGCCGCCGCCGTTGTGGCCTTCGGGCCGTGGACTGGGCTGGTCTACAGCTGGATCGGCACCATGGTGTCGTCGTCGATCGGCTTCTGGCTCGGACGGCTGTTCGGCGGGCGACTGATCAAGGACGTGGCCAGCGAAGGCGTCGCCCGGTTCATGAAGCTGATCGGTCGCAACGGCTTCATGGCCAGCCTGATCGTGCGTCTGGTGCCGGCGGCGCCCTTCATCGTGGTCAACATGGCCGCCGGCGTCGCGCCGATGAAGTTCCGCCATTTCCTGGCCGGCACCGGCATCGGCATCATTCCGAAAATCGCCCTCACGGCCTTCGCCGGGAACTCGGTGTTCCAGCTGTTCCAGACCATCGGCGAGGGCGGCGGGGACAGCACGCCCCATGTGGTGCTGCTCATCCTGGCCGCCGTGATCTGGGTCGGCGGCGCCTGGGTGGCCCGCAAGTGGCTGCGCAATCGCGAGGACGCGGCGGAGCGCGAGGACGGCGATCAACGCCCCTGACCGAACTGTACCTGAGGTGACAGTCTGGCGTGGTGGTTGCGCTAGCCTTGCCGCAACAAGACAAACCGGGGGAGACCATGCGCCGTTCGATCATCGCCCTGCTGACGGCTTCGCTGCTGGCAGGCCCCGTCGCCGCCGCCGAGGCGCCGTCCGCCGCCACCCTCAAGGCCCAGAAGGCGCTGAAGGACTCGCTGCCCTTCGCCGACCGCCAGGACTACGACTTCGCCACGCGGGGCTTTGTCGGCACGCGGGCTGATCCGGTGATCCGCCGGGCCGACGGCGGCGTCGCCTGGGACCTGACGGCCTGGGACTTCATCACCGGCGAGGCGCCGGGCACGGTCAATCCCAGCCTGTGGCGCCAGGCCGAACTGCTGCGCAAGAACGGCCTGTTCCAGGTGTCCGACACCATCTGGCAGGTGCGCGGCTTCGATATCTCCAACGCCACCTTCATCAAGGGTGAGACCGGCTGGATCGTCATCGATCCCC
>Ga0315900_10004618_pt1 | contig 19319 bp, 28 predicted proteins | sample LakEriMetagenome_FD_203521 | JGI IMG/M metagenome (GOLD analysis project Ga0315900, IMG submission 203521) | Freshwater fungal communities from buoy surface, Lake Erie, Ohio, United States - Buoy 12 MA114 | ecosystem: Environmental > Aquatic > Freshwater > Lake > Lake biofilm | place: USA: Lake...
CTCCACACTCCACCTATACCAACCAGGTGCAAGTGTCTCAGTCGTTGCCTTAGGTACGTCGAATCTCAGCGTCACGTTTCCGCTACCTGCATCGATTACCGTACCCGTTACGACAAAAGAATACTCGCCACCTTCATCCATATACTGCATACCAAGCCGACAGGTTGAAGTGCCAAGGACGTATCCCGTAGGCAGTGCAACCGTCCACGAAAACGCTCGACCATTAGCGTTGAGGTAATCGTCGCCGACATAAAGAGGCCCCGTTATCTGACCGCTTGCCGTCACTGGTAGCGAAGTCTGAACGCTGCCCGATGTAATCAAATCAGTCTTGTCCTTGATTGCATCTAGCACGCCCTCAGATGGGTAGCTAATCACCCCACTGCTATTAAACCCAAGTATCCCCCTAATAGCAGTTCGCTCATTAGCCGTCCAGTCCGTACCTCCACCACCTCCGCCGCCGGCGGGTGCTAACTCTAAAGCGTTCGCGGTGTATTGCCAATCAGCACCATCCGCAACAATCATGCTGTAGACTTGGCGAAGTACATAGCCAACATCGCCCGCGTCGTACGTCGATGTTGACGTAGATCGACCTAGCACGCCGTCTGCTATTGCAGTCAATGCACTAGCATCGAAATCAGCCGCAACGATAACGCCCGGTTGTAGTTCATGGATATCAGCTGCAACATGATTTGACCCAGTAACCGCAACCGTTCGTTGCGTACCGCTGCTTATCAAAACATGCTTACCAAAGCTATCCGTTGCCCATGTCGCAGTAGTCAGCGAGTTCCACGTTGCGTTAGCGATAACATCCTGTAGGCCGTTAGCAGATAACGCACTAGCACCTAATTCGTCAACCGTTCCGACGCTAGTAATCTGCCCCGTTGCCTGTATCCCCAATGCCGCAAAATTAGCCGGAACTAGACCCGCTTGAAACTCGCCGACCGTCGCGTTCATCCGACCGCTAATCAACGCCGAAGGTAAACGCGACTGAATGTCTTGCGTATCGGTTTCAATGTCGGCGAACTTCGACAAGCCGAAGTTAGTTGCGGATTGATAATCAACCGAATCGATCTCGATGTAGATATTGACGGGCACCATGTTCGCAGCACCGCGAAGCTGTATCACCGCTTCTGTACCGCCATCTAACGAAGCATCCGGTATTCCGAACTCGTACCATCCAGGCATATTGGTATTATCAACAGCAACTAGCCCGCCGCTTGTGTAGGTGCCAAGCGTAGCCGTCACCAGTGTTATCTGGACGTCGTTCGCAAGATCGGAAGCGTAGTAGTAAGCGACTAGACCCGCTGAGTTGAAAACTAGGTTAGGCAACCCGGCTCCCGTTGTGCTCGACGAATCAGCGATAAAAATCAGACGTCGCTTGCTTGTAGTCCCGCGTTTAATCTTCACTGATCCGCTCCCCCGTTGATGTTAACCATGCGAGCCGCTGAACTACCACCGATGCCGTATACAGTCTGTTCAATCAAGATAAGCATCACCGTACGGTACAAGCTTGATGTTGCAAGCGTGATAGACGTTGATGCCCAAATCGTAGAGCGTGCCAACTGGTATTTGCCGCAAGCCTGAAACGTTGACCCATTGCCCTCGTCGAACAGATTGGTCAACGCTCCCAGCGTCTGTGCGAGGTTGTTCGTCGTGTTTCGATTAACACCATAAGCGAAAAGGGCGATGTCCTCAGCATTTTCGGCGAGAGTCCCCGCAGTCTGCGCACCCCAGTTCATCGTTGTAAAAACTGTCCCCGCAATGATTTTATCATTCGGAAAAACAATCGTGTTCGCAGCACCACGCCACACCGTAGCCGTCAGGTGGCTTGCGTTAGTCCAAGTGCCGAAGGTGTCAGCGTTTGATTGTGCGTACTTATAAGCCACCATGTAAGATCCGGTTGACGCTGCAACCGTGTAAAGCGTGACCCATCCGCTAGGCTTGGTTGGTGCACCAGTTGCCCCGTCTCGGTACGCATGGCAAAGCATCAGATCGCCGGTTGCGTGAGTAGGCTGAGCGGTTAGGGAATCGGATAACTCGGTAGCGTGATCGACTAAGCTAATGCTCACAATTGCGGCTCCGTATTCGGATTTCCATCCCAAGTATCGAGTGCTCTGTTGTAGCTATTCCATCGCGTCGCACCTTCAGCCCGTTTTGAGGATCGAAGCAACTCAAGTCGCATCGCTTTAGCGGCATCTACGACAGCTTGCCCGTTATTCGCTAAACCCCGAGACTCGCAAAGGCTGATGAACTTTCGTCCAGCATCCGCGATTGCGATACAGTCAGGATGCCCGATAGCCCGCATCGCGTTGTTAAACGCTTCGTCTCCGATTGGCAATCCGGCTCCAGCGGCTTGAGTGCCAACCCATTCATAGCCAATCTCAGCAAGGTATGCCAGCAACGCCGAAACATTGCCCGGACCAATTAAATTGGCAACGCCAACTAGCGTCCACTTGTCGGGATCCGCCCACGCCAAATCGCGAGACGTTGCCGCCTCAATCAATTCGGCATCAGTAAGCGATTGCCAACCGTCTATTAACTCAACGACCTTGCGATATGTTGCCATGCTAGCCCCTTAAAAGCTTTCCAATTTCCGTTTGTAAATCAGCAATCTTTGACCAGAGGCGTTCTCGATCTTGTCTACACTCTTCGATGTCTTTTCGATTCTGGTTGTAAAGCACCGCAACAACCCCGCAGAGAGTTGTTAACACAGTGCCAACGAATCCGATGATGATTGATTCATTCCCGGTCACTTCAGCACCTCTCGCAAATCTTCAAAAGTAAAATAGCCTACCTTCTCGACCGTTCGTCCGTTTTCAGTAAGTAAAAATGTCGGCGTTCGCGGGTATGGATGATCTTCGCAATACGCTACTTTCCATCCGTTCGACTCAAACTTCGGTGCTTCGCATCGCTTCCACTTCTCGCACGGTGGACAGCTTGCCGATGTAAAGATGATGATTTCAGGCTTCGCTTTAGGCTTGTCACTCGGCGAAGGATCGACCATTTTGTTGGCGTCGGCAATATGGTTAGCTGCCTCAGCGGTATTCAGGATTAGGCCCGTTTTACCAGGTAGTAAAGTGCGAAATTCTTGATGGTCAGTTGTCAAGGAATCCTTGATAACTGCGACTTGCTCAATCAACCCATCAACCGGCTGAGTGAAATCCGGCTTCGGCACCGAAGGCTGATTCGTCCAAAGCAATCCGCAAACCAACAATAGCAAAATAAACACGATTGAGCCTCCTTTATCGTCACTCATCCTAATGGCCGCTCCTTCAACCAGTCCATCTTACGCGGCCCTGGCGTTGACAAGTCAGAGATGCCAACGATGGACGTATACTGATGCCGACAGAGTGCATCAATTACGCTAGGGGCAATCTCAGTCCAGTTGTCGTTGCTATGGCTATTCTTCCGCCAAATGTAGTTGCGTCCGCGTGAGTCTTTACGCTTTGAGTAACCCGCGAAGCAATAAGCGTGCCCGCCGCCATTGCGTAGGCTGATAGACTCAAGCACGCCATTCTGAGCGTAAAAAGAGTTATTCCAAATCGACCCCGCAAAGCAAGCACCAGTTAAGCTAGCGATGTACTGAAACATTCCGTCGTAGCTGTCGATCCATGTATGCGAGCGAATCTTAAACGGCTCGGCTAGCTTTCGCATCGAATCGGTAATCAGCGTTCGAGCGTTGCCGGGATATGGCGTAACGTACTTGAGGTGCTTTTCTTCAAGGTATCCGACATCCTTGCCCACCTTCAAGCCGCCGCTGATTGTAGACCCCGCATCGCGTCCTAATAGCCCGTCGAAGCGTTGAGCCTCAAGATACGCAAAAAGCCTCGATAGCTGCTTTCCTTCGCTGTACTGGCCGTCCGACAATGCCCAGACGTATTCCGCAGCGTTTGTGTTCCCATGCCCGCCACAGCTACCCATGTTGCCCTGATCATCATGCCGAATCAGCTTACGCGGATCGATTTCATCCGGTGCTTGAAAATCCCGCATCGTAAAAAGCATGGGCGTCGAAGAGTTGGCGATCTCGTCGCGACGTTCTAGCTCGGGATCGTAGCCGGTGAAGAAATCACTCATTCACCACCTCCAAGGCTTGCATCTAACGCCATGCCAAGCATTGCAAGCGATACTAACGCCGTGCAGGAATCGCTTTCGGTTTCCTTGGGTTGCTTGCTACCGCTCGAAGTGTCCTTCTTCGATGGTGGAGGCGGAGACGTTGGAATCGCTTTATTCTTCACTAACGAAGGTACGCTCGATCCCATTGCATGATCTTTCTTTAGTGGAAGTCCGTTTGATCCCATCACCACGCCCCCCCAATATCGCGATTGATCTTCGCGACTTCCTTCTCTCGACCCTCAAAGCTAGCCGGTAAATCAAGCTCGTTTAACGCTCGGTATACCGCGTCCAACGCTTCACGCTGCTTCGCTCCTGCGTTCTCCGCGATGTGCTTTAGCCACGCCTCTTGATCCTTAATCTTGCCTTGCTCGATCAAGTCCGCCGCAGTTAGAAAAGCATCTCGGTACGCCGCTCGGATGTTGGGCAAAGTCTTCGCGACTTGACCCACAACCGAGCGATCAGATAGATCACCTCCCCCCTGATTGTTACGCAACAACGCGAAAACAGCGATTGCCGCGATTAGCCACGGTAGCACGCTTTGCGGTTGCTTTGGAGTTTCAGTCATCATTGCCGCCTTGTGTTAAAGCCCCGCTAAGTCGCAACATTTAGGCCTAGGAATGTCGTAGTTGGATTAGCGGGGCAAGTGTCAATCTGCTTCGATTTCGTCTAGCCAGGATCCTAAAGCAAATCCAGGTGCGCCCGCTGGGATTGCCCCAAGGTAGCCGTTTTCTTTCGCCCATGCCCAAAGGCGGATTGCGATTTGCAATAGGACAAACAAAGTCGTCGGATCGAATCCGTAGCTTTGCGCCCGCGAGCGAAAGAGTCGCTTTGCTTGTTTCGCGTCCCCGCCTGCGTCGTTGTAGGCTTCAACGGCATGATGCCGAACTTCGTCCCATCGCTCTTTGATTCGTTGAATAATCACTTGAGCACCTCCGGCGGATTAACCGGACGGATCGATTCGCCGACGATCCAGCTACCGATTGCAAGCACAATCAGACTGATCTGATCTTCGGTGAGTGGTACTTTGTCTTTTAAGACGACGACAGCGACGGAAGCGACCGACGCCCAGAATCTTTTTGATTTCAATAGTCCCTGCAAATCCATAATGCACCTCCGTAATGGTGCATCTATGGTAACATCATTTTGAGGCTTGCCTAGATTTTCGGTTTCATCCGCTTTGTCGGCCTCAGCTTGACCTTGCAAGCCCGCTTCGCCTTCGGAACGCATTGCTGCTTTTCGGGAATCTCTCGCAGACCGTCAACGTCTTCGATGATCCGCCGATGGACTTCCGCTTTGGTTGCGTTCTCTTCCGCTTCGGAAACCCGGTCTGTGCAATCGCCATCGACAAAAATAGGATCGCCGTTAGCCGCTCGAAGTCGCATCAAGTCAATCTTGGCAAGCGAGCCTGCTTTGTGTTGGGTGGGGGTCACTTACTCAATCTCCCATAGTTCGACGTTTATCCCGTGGACATGCGGAAACTCAACCCACTTTTTGAAGCAACCACCGACGAAAGCAATCTGCTTGTCATCGTCGTAGGCGATGCCGTTTAGAGCGTCATACACAAGCTTTTGTAGGTTGTCGATATCCGCCTTGCCTGTGTGCCAATCGCACTGTCTTTGCTTCTTCGTATGCGACTCTGGACGCTCAAAGTAAAACGCCAACGTGCACCCTATCGGCCCGGTCATCTTCTCGCGTCCGTGATACGCTTCGCGAATCGCCTGCTTGAGAGCGTGCGAAGGATGCTTCGAGTCAACGTAAGCCCGAGCGAATCCGCCACGCGTCGATACCTTCGCCCTAGGTTGTGGCACTGGTTCGCAATGCACGAAAAAAGAGATACGTTTCATGATGCGGCCTCGATGAGTTGAACGTCGTGCGTACTGTACCAGCCCTCCACAAAACCGCCAAAGTCAATCAAAAACACGTCCTTGATTCTCTCGTCAACCTTTTGCACTACTCCAGTTTTGCCAATGTTTTCGCTGAATCCCTTTAGTAGCCGCACCTTATCGCCGACCTTGGGAACCCAAGTCGAACTATTCGGAGTTTCCGAAGGGTTGGAAGGTTCGATCTTGCGAATATGTCGAATGTCATGCCACTTGTATTCGTGCGTCGCGTCGTTGTTCCTGAAAAACCAACCCCCCATCCATTCGTGCATGTCCGTTGCTAAGGGCACCTCATCCGGTTCTAGCTCCCTCCAACCACCGGGTATCGCGATGGGCTTGGAGTTTGAACTATCCGGGATTGCCGGATGGTTGCCACTTTCGCCTGCCGCTTCCAGCTTCTCCGCTTCCTCAATTGCCCAATCAACGTAGTTCCGGCACTTACGCAGATCCTCAAGCAGCTTGCCTTTGTACCTACACCGCCCGATGTATTTATCTGCATTGCCAACGCAGTACCAAATAAATCCGTCGCCCGTTGACGCTCGGATACTGTCGATGGTTTCTATGCCGCCTTGGTTGTAGTGTGCCGGCTTGTTTACGTTATCACTCATCCTTCACCCCCTTGGTACATAATCTCCAATCCGATCCAAACTGCGACGGCATGTTCGGCCCTCGCTCCCTTGCTGCTCTCCCATCCGCGTAGCATGTAGATGTGAGTGCACAGCATGAGCGTATTTAGCAACACTGGAGCAATTGCGGAAAGCGGAGTTCTTTCATCCCATCCATTCATAAACGCACAGTGCAATGGGTTAAAGAAAGAAAAATCTCTGCTTGCAAAATAATCCGATGCTTTGTAAAACTCCGCCCGGTTCAGATCCTCAACGCCTGTCATCGGCCCGGCAATGTAGATTCGTTTCACTTGCTCGCCTCCCAATTTCTGCCAGGCTTACGCCTGACGGTCAATTTTGCCCTCTCTTCGCGTGCGATCTGCTTTAGGCACGCATAGCCAACCCATTCTGATAGCGTCATTCCCGCACCCTTTGCGGCTCGCTTAAAGGCGATGCAATGATCCGGCGGTTGTGACGTTGTGATTATCCTAGATTTGTCTGTGCTCATAGGCTTATTGCCCTCCTTGGTTTTTAGTGTAGTAAGTTATCAAAAATTAGGCAAGTGCTTTGCGTCCGCGTGTGATCCAAAGCGACCCGCCGAATCTGTCCTAGTGTCAATCTGTCCCTTATAGACCCCTCCCCACCAAGCACCCCCTATAGCCACCCCCCTCTGTAGAGGGTAGCAACTACCTAAAACCAAATCACCGGACACTGGGACAGATTCAAAGACAGCAAGGTACTAAATACCATTAACACTACAGAACACTATAAAATACCAATATATATATATATTATAAAAGCTAAGGGCAGAAAAACCACCCTAGGCACAGCGTCGAATCTGTCACGAAAGCGCCGTGACACATTGGGACAGATTGTGACAGATTCGACAAAACGACGCTCTGTGGATAAGTTTTGCACATAGTATGCTTACCTTGGATTAGTTTTTTTCTTCCCTCTTTTTTGTGACAGATTCGCCAAAACGGGCCTATTTCGTGACAGATTCGACCGGCCTAGAAACGAAAAAAGACCCGCTTTCGCGAGTCTCTTTTTTAAGCAAAAATGGGTGCTTTCCCTTACTGCTTTTTGCGGATGTAGACCTTCTTTTTTCGCGTCGAGGTTTGCTGGTACTCGATCTCAAAACCTAGCTTCGTTGCCGCTGAATCCAGGTCGCCGCTAGTCAAGCTCCTGCACATACGCAACGCTTCCCGAGCCGGTATCGGCCCCTTGCCGTCTAAGCCCTCTAAAACCTTCTTGGCAAGCATCAGGGACTTATCGACCATATTCTGTTCGACTAAATCGCAAGCGATTCTAGAGAGCCAATTAGAGAGCCTGATGCCCCAGTTGACGTCCATGCTTTCGATAGCTGATATTCCGACATTCGTAGGACTCGCAAGCCTTGAACAGCGATGCACCATCGCTAACATCAGAGACCTAGCCGCAGTGCGTCCCCACATCGCCGAGCGTTGAGACGATTCCGCCTCCATCTTCGCGTCAATTGCAAACGAATGCTCTTCCCATCGATCCTGAGCATCCGGCGTGATCTTCATTCGGATCGCCGTTGCGTTAATGTCGGCCAAGTTGCCTTGCCCCCATTCGCTAGCACCGCTTCCAGGCACAAACTTAAACCACTCGCTGACTAAGCTCGCCAACTCGTTAGGCACTTCCGGCATCGTGTAACCTCGCTTCCGCTTTGGCCGTTCTTGCACCGGCCAAAAGCTAATACGATTCAGCAGTCCGTCTGCAACGTGATCCGCTGTGATGCCATCAAATATCGTAGAGCCGGTGGATAGCCCTAATACGCAGAGGTGCGGTTGATCGATTGCATTTTTGCATCCTGCAGCATGAGCCGCCCCGCTGAATCGACCGCTGCTTTCGCCGTATAGACTCAGTAAATGCTTGCCGATGTTTTTAAGGTGTTGCGATCCTTTTTTGTCGAGGATGCCTTGGAGCACCTTACCGAATTCGTCACCAATCCAGATGGAGCATGGTTGCGAAACCAGAGCTGTAATCAATCCGTTGCCTGATTGCACATCCGCCGCCATAAGTAAATCAGACGCACCTCCAGCATCTAGGATTCGCGTCAGCGATGATTTGCAAGCTTCTTTTCCGCTTGCCGTTTGTGCGATGACTAGGTTGTAATCGTTCGACCTCAAGTCAGTATGCGTTGCCACCTTGCGACCCAATAGCACCTCCATCAGCGAGATAGCAACCGACATTCCCATAATCGGACTCGGACGCATCGCCAAAGCCCAGTAGTAGTCATAAGCCATTCGCAATAGCCCATCATCAGGCAACATTGCTAGGCAAAAATCCACGTCTGAATCATCATCCTCGCTTGCTTGCTCGCTTCGGATCGTCGGCCATAGCCTATCCGCGATCTCTCCGCCCTCGATAATATCCGCCATGCAAACCGGGATTGCTCCCGATGGCTTTTCTTCTCTTGGTGATCCTTTGAGTCTTGCGTTTTCAATCGTCTTTGCAAGCTCGTTTTCGTCTAGTGGTGGATTGCACCCGGCGTTCCAGCGTTCGCAAACTTGCCTAACATCCGATCCGCTCGGAGGTGATCCGTCATCGCCTCGCATACTCCATAGATGTCCCGCCAAGCTAAATAGCGTTTGATTGCGTCCGCCTTCGTGCATCGCCGGTACAGCATCCGCGTACGCAATCATTCTGTCTATTAGCTTTGACTCGGAGACGATTTGCACGAAGGATACCGCTTTCCGTTGCTCAATTCGCAGGTACTTGTCTAAGTACGCCTCGAGTTGTTCTTGGCACTCTTGCGGTTCTGCTAAAGGTTGCAACGTGTAACCAGTCATCACCCAGAATCGAGCATGTTCGTAGCACTCAACGCCATTTCGACTACATGCCGACCAATCCGGTTTTTTGCCTCGAACAATAAAGTGCAAGCCCTTTTCGCTCTGTGATCGCTCTAAGTAACATGACGTCCCGAGCATCTCGAAAGCATCCATTGCGGCTTGGTTGTACCGCCCGTTTTCATCGATGCAATTATCCAAGTCGATCCCAACAAAAGGATCGGACTCGTGGAAAACATAAGCTATTCGCGATTCGTCTTTGATCGATTCGTAATCCGTCCACGTCGAAGGATCGTTTGACTTTCCGTTCGGTATCTTCTTGCCGTCGCTTGTAAGTGTCCATGTAATCCATTGCCTGCGCTCCGTCATTGACTTAGGAAACTGTCTCATTTGCAACCTCTTCTTTCACGTTCAACCATCCTGGGTATTCAATCTTCCAATAGTTTTTGCCCTTTGGCCTCGCCGCATGAATGATGCTAGGTTTTCGAAACTGATCGGAACTTGCAATCTTCACGGCGTCATAGGCATTCTCTGGAAACGGTTCGCTAGTTCGCTTTTTCCACCATTGCCGACAGAATCGATCTACGTTGCTATTTGCCGAGTCAAACTTAATCCACTGCGTCGGCATGTCGTTTAGCATGCGAGACTTTCCGCTGCTCATCACGGCGTATTCAACAAGCATGCACGGGCTTTGATTCTTTGGCCTAACAACGCGATAGAAAACATTTTCGACATCGTACACTCGATCCTCGTCGCTTGAAATGATTTCAGCGTCGTCGGTTGTTGATCCGTGACGGAATCCGATGGGAAACCTAAAACCACATTCGCATTGTATTTGATCCGGCTGTGGTATTACCTCACAAGCTGGGCAGATTCTTTGTTGCCTCCCTGCTCCATCTCGGCAGGTGCACTCGTCGCCATCGCAATTGCAAACAAACCCTAAGACGCTTTCGCTTTTTCTCTTTGGCCTAATCCGATCAATCGGCCCATGTCGCTTAATGTTTTCTCCGAAGTCTAGTATCAAGCAATCCTGCTTTGATTCATGCGGACGCATTCCACGGCCCACAATCTGAGCGTATAGCCCAGGTGACGCAGTAGCACGAAGGATCGCAACGCAATCGACAACAGGGGCATCAAATCCGGTTGTGAGAACATCGACGTTTACGAGGTATCGCGTTCGCAGTTGACGGAATCGATCGATGATGCTTTCGCGTTCTAGCTTTGGAGTTCCGCCGTGAATCATCTCAACGATTGATCCGGTTGACATTTGCAGGATATGCCGAATCGCTGTTGCATGATTTACCGATGTTGAAAAGATTAGGACGCTATGTCGATCTTGAGTCTTTGCTAGTAGTTCGTTGCAAGCATCGAGTATTTCCTGCTCTCCGAATAATCGCTCGCATTCCTTCGAAACAAACTCACCCGCTCGAATATGCAAACCGCTTGTATCAACCGAGTTTTCAGCGTTTGAGCTGATTAACTTGCAAAGTAAACCGCGTTCTATTAGCGTCGGGATGTCAGCATCTTTCGGTTCGATCAAATGCGAGAACTGCTTATCCTTGCCATAGATGTAACCATCTCCGGTTCGGTATGGAGTTGCGGTTAACCCTGTTACTCTGCATCTGCCATTTAGCTCCATACCGCTTAAAAGCGTTCGGTACATGCCCTCATCGCGTTCGGGTACTAAATGGCACTCATCGATAATTACTAAATGGCGATGCCCCAACTCGGATGCTTTGTTGTAGACGCTTTGGATTCCAGCAACAACGATATTATTAAGCACATCTCGACGCCTTAACTCAGCCGAATAAAGCCCTACGTTGTAGCCCGGCAACAAGCTTTGAATCTTTTCGGCATTCTGCTCGATCAACTCTTTGCGATGCTGTAGCACCAATACGCGGCCTTTGAAATCGCTTACTGCAACTCTTGCAAGTTCCGCTATCACAAGCGATTTACCCGCCCCCGTTGGCAAGCATATTACCGGCTTAGCTTCCGGTATTGTGGCATTCGTCAACATGCGGAACGTCTGATCGACCGCATCCTGTTGATAGTCTCTTAGTTGGTACATGGTTCACAAAATAGAATAGGAATGAAATAGAAAAAACCCTCCCCCGCTTTCGCGGGAAGAGGGACGCGGCCCCCGATGATTGCAAATCGTGGCCCCGCTGCGGTAGTTCGGTTCGCTCAAGGGGTTTCGACCTCAAGCACTCACCGACGGCACACACCGCGTACCAGCCTTCGGAACAAGTCCACCCGGCCAAGGTTTACCAGTACCTCTCGACAGCGTGCCCGTTCTGGACAATCTGCCAGTTGAGTGACAACGACATCATTTCAATTTTGCTTTCGTAACCGTAGTGAATCAAATCACTTTCAGACCAATAAACTACCGCCAGCTTTCGCCCGTACTTATCCTTCTTGTCTTTGAGCGTGCGAACATAGACGAACATCGACGCATCCGCCCCAAGCAACACGCTCTTAACGTATTCCTTCGCGATCTTGCCAGCTTCGCTACGCATCTCCGGTGCATCGATGCCGTAGAGACGTAGACGCTGCATTGTGTGAACGCCAAAGCCTAGATCGATTAAGACGTCGATGGTATCGGCGTCGATGACTGCTTTAACTTGTGCTTTGTATTGATACATTTAGTCCTCCAGTCCGTCAAAGAGTGATGGTTGACTTGCAACCGACTCGGCTGACTTGAGATTCCTGCAAGCCTCTGCGAAGTATTCTTCCTTAAGTTCGATTCCGATAAACTTGCGATCCATTTTAATCGACTCATAGCCCTCCGAGCCAATACCCGCGAATGGAGATAGCACAACATCGCCGGGCTTGCTCCACAGTTGCAAGCATCGATGGATAACATCGAGTTGCAAAGGGCAGATGTGCCTTGTGTCGGATTCGCTTCTTGCCGCCCTTGCGTTGAGCGTATTGCTTTGGTTGATGTCCATCCACACAGGCGAAGCGTAACGCTGCCAAATGTCGATGGACAGGTTGCCGCTTTGCTCAAAAGAATCGCCAGCGAAGTGATCGAACTCGCCCTGAATCGGATCGGCGTTCTTTCCAGGCTTTCGGAATGTGCAAACGTAATCCGGGATGCCTTGCCGACTCATCGCAGAGTCTTTGACCACTTGCTTATGGAGCAATCCAAGTGCTTTAGTTCGCTGCATCGCTGTTACTGGATCCTTCCAGATGCAAACTTCCGAGTGGTAGATAAAACCAGCACGCTGAAACGCTCTGATGATGTCTCCGCGAAAGTCCCGAATGCCAATGTATCCGTCTCGTGTAATCGTGCTCGGCATATTCATGCAGTGCACCGACACAAGCCGACCTGTTTTGAGAACTCGAAACAACTCCGATATTAAGAATCCGAAGTGCTGGAAAAACTCATCGTCACTTTCGCAGTTGCCCATATCGTTGATAATGTCGCTGTAAACATACAGCGAAGCAAACGGAGGGCTAAACACGCTGAACCCAACTGACTCGTCTGGAATGTCTTTAATGACTTCGCAGCAATCACCGTTGTACAAATGCCAATTCCTGCCGCCGCAATCATTTTTAGCTGTTACGCTCATAAAACTAACCTTTCAAAAAAGATGGTAAACTAAACGATCCTTCGGGCTTGTAGTCCCGCTTTCCTTCCCTAAGTCCAAACTCGGCAAGCGTTGACTCTCGCATTGCCTCAGCCATGCCGCATCGCATCGCGTCAAAGTCCGATTCCTTGCGAGCGATAGCCGACGTGATCGCCGATTCGCTATCCGCGATGACGATATGCACGTCCACCGGATTAACCTGTCCGAATCTCCAGCATCTTCGCACAGCTTGATAGTATTGCTCAAACGAGTAGCTAAGCCCTGCGAATACCATCCGATTGCAGTGCTGCCAGTTAAGGCCCATGCCCGCTATCGATGGCTTGGTTATGATCGTCTTAACCTTGCCGATTGCGAACGCATCAAACGCTTCAATCTTTTGTTGCGATGTCATTGATCCTTTAACCTCGACGGACTCTCCAATAAGCTTGACAAGTTCCGTTGATTCGTAGTCGGTATCGCACCAGACAATGCATTGCGATTCATCAGCGTTAACCAGTGCCGACGCCTTTGCTGATCGCATTGCACAAGTCATCCGCTTTTCTTCGTGGATGCTCGTAGCCGTGATGCCGCGAGTGCTAAACAAAGCACCCTCGCAAGGTGCATCAGCCGACTCGACAACGTGCCTATGCACTCGCAACTCAGGCAATACAAACCCTTCATCGCTTCCGCCGATGTCGCTTGGCTTACCAATGCATACGGCCCATTGAGACACCCAACTCCAAAAGTCTTTTTTGCCGTGAGGCATTAAGACCCAGTTAGATGTATCGCTTGAGTCATGGTAGAAAAACCTGTTAAGCATGTCACCTGCTTGACACACCCCAAGGAACTCGGCATGGTTTCCAAGCTCCATCGTGTCGTTTGGGCTTGGCGTAGCAGTGCAAGCTAGTCGGTAGTCAACATCAGCGTAGCGATTCGTCAGTAGTTCCCGCGTCTTGCTATTCATCCCTTTGAGGATACTTGACTCATCGAGAACAACACCGCCGAACTTGATGCCGTCAAACTTGTGAAGCTTTTCGTAGTTGACTAGGTTAATGCCGTCGATGATCTCTGACGGATCGTCAACTACAGCCACCTTGCACTTGATGCCGAACTTCTCCGATTCCGCCCTGGTCTGCGACCTGACGCCAACCGGACAATGCACAACAACAGGCATCTTGGTTTTTTTGTGGACAAGCCTCGACCATTCAAGTTGCTGAAACGTCTTCCCGAGTCCGCAATCTTCAAACAACGCTGATCGGCCTCGACGCAACGCCCATTTAACTACCCTCGCTTGCCAGTCCATCAGTTTGGGATTCAACTCCCTATCCTTAACATCGAATCCGAGCGAGGGAATCGCCCTGCGTTTCGATGAAATAAACTCTTCGTACTTCACTTCACTTCCCTTTCGCAAACTACGCAACATTGTTTTTCGCAACTGACGCCGCAACTCTTGCAACGCCAACCAAATTGCTTTTTTTCGTAGACGGTCACGCCGTAACTGTCTACCTTGTTTGTTTTGACGCTTCGAATGATCGGCGTCATCTCCTTACGCATATCTGCGATGAGTTGACGGATGAACAGCTCTCGGATTGCAAGCCGCTTTCGCTCGTCTGCTATCCGTTGTTTATTCGACTCCATCGCGTCAACGATTCGCTGCTTCGCTCGTTGGCAATCGCTGCAATACTTTTGATTGCTGCCCTTATCCAAGCTGCATCGAGAGCAGCGATTGACGCGGATTCGCTTAGCTGTGGTTGTTATGATTCACCGCCTTTCGCTTCTTGCTTCACATGCTCCAGGATGACGGTAACGCATTGAGCCGCTAGGACTGCATTGTTCAGCTTCAGCATCGGCCATGCTTCCCCACTTGCAACCATCCGAAAATGCTGCTCAAACGCTTCGCAATGGCTCACGAATTCTGGATCGTCCAAAAGCTTTCGGAACTTCTCAAAAAGCTCTTCCAGTGTTGGTACACTCACGCTTCACCGCCTTTCGCTTCTTGCTTCAGCCACTCGTTTTCGTCTCGCAGTTCGTCAATGATCGAGTTGAGTTTGGTTATCTCTGCTTCGTCTCGGCGGATGTTTTTCAGCAATTCGTCAATGCTTCGTGCTATGTGATCTAGCCCAACAGCAACGACCTGAAAGCTTTCGATTGTTGACTTATCATCGCTCATGCTTTAACTCCTTGCCATTGGCATCACAACATACGTCCACTGCCCAGCGATAAACACCGCTGGTTCGGATTCGCTCTTCAAACGCAACTCAAACACCTCATCGCTTCCGCAACGCTCGGCAAAGTCAGCAACGAATCGTCCATCGATGATCGTTGTGATCGTCTCCGATGTATCAACGGGCATCGAGGTGTCAACTACGCCCACATCGCTAGCCTTGGCACTGATGCCAAGTTCGCCGGGCGTAAACGCAAGCGTCACCGCTCTGTGTTCGGCATTGGCAACAACAAGGGCTTGACGCATCGCCGAGACAAACGGCCCGGCTTCGATTGGGATAAACTTCATCGACTCCATCGCGGGGATGCACTTATCGTACGCTGGAAATCTCCCCTCGATGATTCGCGATTCGACGTAGGCCGCTTCGGTTGCTACACAGATGGAGTTTTTCGAGATATGTACATTTACGTCAGACGCTCCGCTGATCGCTTTAACGATCGCAGCAAGTCCCTTGTGAGGGACGATAGCCGATGATCCATCTTTGCCGTTTGTCGCGTCAATGCAAATCTTCGAGAGCCTTCGCCCGTCAGTTGCAACGAGGGTAAGCTGTTCGCCGGTTTCGATAAGCACTCCGCCAAGCTGGTATCGAGTGCTATCGGTATCGCAAGCAAACTTGGTTCGGTTGATCGCTCCGATTAGCTGCTCCGCTTGTGTAGTGATCCAATCACCTTCGATTCGCTTGCAACGAGGGAACTGATCCGCTGATACCGCCGGCAATGAAAAACGAGACTTGCCCGCCGTGACGTTGATACCGCTATCCGTTGCCTCAATCGTGATTGATTCCGATGTCGATTCCTTGACCAACGCGACAAACTTAACTGGATCGATTAACGCTGATCCTGCTTGCTCAATTTCAGCATCTCCATCAACGACGATAGAGACTTCGCCGTCAGTAGCCTGCACTGTCAAACGCTCGCTAGCGTCAACGCGAACAAACTTCAACACCTCGTTATTAACTCTCCCGCTTGCCGCTGCACTTGCAACGCGGTCCACCAAGCCTAGGAAATGCTTCCGGTTAACTGCAATCTTCATTTACCTACTCCTGTTATGATGCCATCCAACTAACGCCACAAAAACACATGCGACCGCAAAGCCGCCGAAAAATTCAATCATCTCGACTACCCTCAATAGATTGCGACAAGCTTTCAATAGATTCTGCAATTGCAAAAAGCCCTGCAGTTACCCCCATCATCGCCTCTGTCAACGATCCGACATAGCCGCCGGAAGCGTCTTGCGTCATAGACTCAGGTGGAGTCGGTGGGCAAATTGCTTCGGCAATCTTCTGAAATGCGTTAGCAAGCTCGACTTGATCCTCTTGCGACATAATCAATCTCCTAAGTAAAAAACAAACAAACAAAAAAGGATCGCAAGGACTCGAACCCTGCCGTATGCCATTGATCCACGGCCGACTAGCGAACGCTGCCGGTTATCGTCGCGATGTTTTTGTTGATCTTCAGCGGATGGGCGCAGCCTACTGTTGTCACCTCCCAAAAATCAACGCTATCAGTAGCACCGATAACAATTCCATTTGTCGTAACACCTGCACCCTTTACGCACTCCAGCAAGCAATCGCTAATGCTGCCAACTGCCCCGTTCGCGGCTGTAACGCAAATTCTGTTCGTGCTATTCGCGCCATTGCTCAAGAGCACGCTATTGGAGATTGCGAAGTCGCACCTTGACAAAAAGAGACAGTTTGAGTTTTGCGTAGTAGTCCAGTCGAGGTAATCAATTAGAACCTGTGGCCTAGTCCCGTCCGCAGATGGGTAGGCCGCTAGCGTGCCACAAACACCGGCGGCATCTGGAACGACTACAACTGGCTCTGCCTCGGTGCCTCGCACATCTAGCGATCCGTAGACTTGCATCGGCAATCCAAGTGCCCGGACCTGGATATTTACCCCCGCATTTAAGATTAGCGTACCGCCTTTTCGCACAACAACCTCCTGCGTCTGCAAGTAAACACCCTTTGGAATTGTTACTGTTTGGCCCGCTTCGACGAATCGAACGGGAAGGGGAGACTGGGCCCAAACTGACGACAACGACAACAAAAAAGCTGCGACTGTTCGCATGATAAAACCTTTCAAAAAAACACTAAAACAAACAAACAAAAAAGGATCGGGCAGGGTTTTCACCTGCTTGGCGAGAACTGCTTAGGAACCAAAAGGAAAAAAGTAAGCAGCCTGCATAGTTGCCGCTATGCTCGCCGATCCTCGCAACGTCAGGCAGTTGCCGCCGTGCCGACTACCAAGGTTGCCCCTGGGTGTACTGTTGTGGTGGTGGAGCTTGCGGAGGTGCTTGTTGCTGCTCTCGCTTGCTGTAGCCCTTAACGCTATTCTGCTTCGTGGTGTTGCCGTTGTAGGTGTTGTCCTCAACTGCAACCGTAATAACTAATGGCTTATTGCAAAGCTGTTGCGTATCAGTAGCTTTTGAAACGCCGACAGCCTTACTAATTGCGTTCAAGGTTCCTCGTGAAATGTTTCGAGGCTGTTCGTTCGGATGCCAAAGGTTGAGCCTGTCTGTCAGTTCGTAATTTTGGTACTCGCCGTGAACGATCTGCAATTTCAGTTCGATGTACTTGTCACCGTTCTTTGAAACCTTTTCGATTGTATCCGCGATGATCGCAAGATACTTACCCGCAGGGATCGCCGTTCGTGGTTGCGATGCTTCGTAATCGTCAATGTTCCAATCAATACTTGCCATGTTTCAACTCTCCTAAAATGTGATTTCACTTGCAACGGAATCATTAGCAACGACCGCCGCTGCTGGCTTGATTTCATTCTTCGTGAGGTATCCGTAGAAACTCTCAATTGCCATCGGAACTTCCGAGGGCATCCCTAACCGGTTCTTCGCTTCGATGCTTTGCATGTTTTGGCAAACGATGATCCGTTCGCCAGCTAATGCAACGCTTCGCTTTCCGTCATCGGCTTTCTTGGTAATCCGTTGGTGCTTACAAAACAGCACCTCGTCGCACCATTCACTAACGCACTGCGAGCCTGTTCGATGCAATGCAGGTCGGTAGTAGTTGTATCCGTCTCCCTCTGGATCTTGAAACTTGTCAATCTTTTCGTGGCAAGTCAGAACGATATGCCGACCTTGATTCCAGAGTGATCCAAGTCCAGCGAATACGCTTTGCCACATCTTCGCTAAAGCTTCGTACCCTTTACCGAAGCCGATATCCTCGATGGTTGCTTTGTTCGCTTTCGCTGCGACTTCGTGCATCAAAAGCTTCTCCAACCAGTCTACTGTATCGACCACGATCGTTGCATAATCCGTTGACGGTAGGCCCGTTGTAATCATTTCTTGAAACTCTCGATAGCTTCGCACCAAGTCCGTCGAGTCGCATTCGAGATCGCGGATACCATCTTCGAGATTGATAAACACCGGATTCGGAAAACGACTCGCAAGCGTTGATTTCCCTACGCCTGGTTCGCCGTAAATCAGCATGCGGCGTGCTTTGGCCGTCTTGCCTTTGTTGATTTTCATTATAAATCCACCTCCCCAAGTGCTTTGAATTGCTCTGCATTGCAATCGTAGATTTCTTGCATTCCGCCGGGATCGATTGCCGACCAATCAACTGAAAAACCGGCGTCTCGCATGTATTCAAATTCTGCGTTAAGCTGTGCATCGCAAGCTTCACGCGGCGTAGATTGAGGGAAGCGACGGAATGTCATCGCTTGCCCTTCGTCGCTGCTGATCTTGATCCAAAAACACCAGTCCACTATGCACGCTCCTTCTCACGCTCGGCGAGCATGGCGTCAGCATATCGATACGACCAGTGTGCAATGTATTCCGGCTCTTTGCCGCAATTAAAATCAGCCAATTGCCCTTGCAACGCTTGCCCCGCGAAGTAGTCGCGTAGGCTCATGCCGGGAGAGCCGTCACCCGTATAGTCGTTTACGTCCCACGGAACGCGAGGAAACGCTGGCCCGCCGTCGTTAGGCTTGTCCATCTTGCACCTCCTTCACGAACACGCCGTCAACCATCTTGCCCTTGCGATCCTTGATCTGCTCCCAAGCTATTTCGCGGCACCCATTGATATCAAGCCCAAGCTGTGCACAAATCACACCGAGAACAACTTGGATATCGCCAATAGCGTCAACGATCTCCTCCATGTCGTC
>Ga0315900_10004620_pt1 | contig 19312 bp, 17 predicted proteins | sample LakEriMetagenome_FD_203521 | JGI IMG/M metagenome (GOLD analysis project Ga0315900, IMG submission 203521) | Freshwater fungal communities from buoy surface, Lake Erie, Ohio, United States - Buoy 12 MA114 | ecosystem: Environmental > Aquatic > Freshwater > Lake > Lake biofilm | place: USA: Lake...
CGCGCTACCCTATGGCCGGGATCAATTCGTGCCCGACCGCGTTCCGGATGACAAGTTCCGTATCTTTTGGGCAGGTTCCGTAACGCATAACCATGACTTAGCCATCCTGCGCGATCCGATTAAACGGCTGTTGCCTTTGGCTGACCGGGTTAAATTCGTGATGGGCGGCTATGTTGACAGCGACCCGGTGTCAAAGCAATATTGGGATGGCATGCTGAACTCATTCACCGCGTGCCGTGCAATGCCACACGCGCGCATTCATGCAACGCTGCCGGAGGATTACTACGGCATGTTTGCCTACGCCGATGCAATGGTCGTGCCGTTGGAGGATTCGCCGTGGCACGGGCTAAAGTCCAACCTTAAACTACTGGAGGCTGCGGGTAAGTCAATTCCGGTCGTTTGTTCGCACGTTGCGCCGTACACGTACGATGCAGACGCTCCGGTATTGTGGGCAAAAAATAAAGCCGATTGGTTTTCTCACATGAAATCCCTAATTTTGGATAAGTCAAAATGCGAAGAATATGGGCAAGCGCTCCACACATGGGCAACCGAAAGATACAACTTCGACATCATCAACGCTGAACGGCGGGAACTATACCGCACCCTTTGCGGCGCACCTGCCAGCGATGGAGTTATTCATGAAAACGGGGGAAATGATAATGGGGCCTAACCACATCAACGAAATACTAACCGCCTACCGCAATTCATTCGACCAGCACGCGCACGTCAACCTTCGATGCCCTGCGTGCGTTGGTGAGTTTATTGCGCGGGTATATCACAGACTGCATGCCTAAACAAACCCCACAACCCCAGCACCCCGGCACCATGCGCAAGTTTAAGCACTCCGGCGCAACGGGTGATATTGTATTTTCCTTACCTGCTATCCGGGCGAAGGGCGGCGGTGTTCTGTACATAACGATGGAACACAAGCAACGGGCGCAATCAATCGCTAAACTGATACGCACGCAGCCGTATATCTTCGGCTGCTATGTGGTTGACAAAGCCCCGGAGGATTGCATCGACCTTGACAGGTTTCGGTTATTCGCAGGGCATCACAACAACCTGATCGGAGCGCATTACCGGGCGTTGGCTTTGCCGTTCACACCGGAGGCGTTCGAGCCTTGGATACACGTGCCACCGATTGCAGAGCCGCCAACATGGGAGGGCAGTTACAGCGTGATTAACTACACCACAAACTACATGGATCCGGCGTTTGATTGGAAATCCGAAGTCGATTACTTGTTGACCATTTCCGAGCGTGTGCTGTTCGTTGGCTATGAGGGTGAATACAATCTATTCCAAGAACGTTTCAACACGGCGGCGGTATTCCATGACTGCGATTTTGAAGAGGCCGCAACGCTTATCAAATACGCCACGATGTTCACCGGATGCTATTCCGCTATGGCCACAATCGCACAGGGTATAGGCAATCCAATGCGATTGGTACAGGCACCCGGCCATACATGCAGCACCTTATTTGCCACCCGCGAAACCGTCATCAATGTATAGTCAAGCAGGACAAGATCGTTGGGTATTAGCTATGCACCCGCAACCGGGTAGTTACTTGGAAATTGGCGCATCGCACCCAACGCTGATAAACAACACGTACCTGCTGGAGCAGAACGGATGGAAAGGCGTATCGTTTGACATTGACCCGCAAAATCAACAACTATGGACGCAGACACGAAATAACCCGTTAATCATCACGGACGCGCTTAAATTTGATTGGGCTACGTTCTGCGATTTGCCGTTCGTTACCGATTACCTGCAAGTTGACATCGACCCGCCGGCGCAATCGTTTGAAGTTCTTCAAAAGATTATTGAAACCGGTGCGGAGTTTAAGTTGATAACCTTCGAGCATGATGCCTACACCGATGGAGGCGCAATTCGTGCCGCATCGCGTGATTATTTAACCAAACACGGATATACGTTACACACCGCCGATGTATCAACCCAAGGCATGGTATTTGAGGATTGGTGGGTGAACGAAAAATACATAAAGCTATGAGTATGGTTTACAGAAATATTGCAGAAATAAAAGCAAACCCTAAAAACCCTCGGGTTATTAAGGATGAACGATTCAAAAAACTTGTTCAATCTTTACAGGAGTTTCCCGAAATGCTGGAAAAAAGACCGTTGGTTTGCGTTACCGATGTAGATGGTAAGTTGTTTCCGTTAGGGGGCAACATGAGGTTAAAGGCAGCTAACGAATTAAAGATGAAGGAGTTACCTGTAGTAATGGCTGACGATTGGACAGAAGAACAACGGCAGGAGTTTATCATTAAAGACAACGTTGGCTTTGGTGAGTGGAATTGGGAAGAGCTACAGGCTGACTGGGATGTGGAACAGTTATCGGATTGGGGCCTTGATATTCCGCAGCAGTTCAAGGTTGAAGAAGAAGCGGAAGAGGACGATTACGAGATGCCTGATGAGATACAGACCGACATAGTATTAGGCGATTTGTTCGAAATAGGGCCGCACAGGTTGCTTTGTGGGGACAGTACCCAAACCGACACTTTTAAGGCGCTGTTTGGGGAGCAAATGGCCGATTTAGTTGTAACTGATCCTCCATACAACGTGGCTTATGAAGGCAAGACGAAAAAAAAGCTAACTATCGAGAACGACAGTATGGGCGATGGCGATTTTTACCAGTTCTTATACGACTTCTACACGGCTCTCGGTTCTTACACAAAGCCCGGAGGCGCATGGTATGTTTGGCACGCTGATTCTGAAGGTGCCAACTTTAGAAAGGCGATGGCTGATGCGGGCATAATGGTGAAGCAATGCCTTATTTGGATTAAAAATAGTATGGTAATGGGCAGGCAAGACTACCAATGGAAGCATGAGCCATGTCTATACGGGTGGAAGGAAGGTGCATCTCACGGTTGGTATTCCGACAGAAAGCAAACAACCGTTTTAGAATTCGACAGGCCACAAAGAAACGCCGAGCATCCCACAATGAAACCTATCCCGCTATTTGCTTATCTAATAGGCAACAGCAGTAAGCAGGGTGATATAGTTGCAGACGCCTTTGGCGGTTCAGGTACGACTATGGTCGCTTGCCACCAAATGAACCGAAAGGCTTATTTGGTCGAATTTGACCCAAAATACTGCCAAGTCATTATCGACCGAATGCGTAAATTAGACCCAAGCCTAACTATCAAAAAGAACGGCCATGCCATTTAAGAAAGGAGTTACACCACCCGGCGCAAAGCCTTTTGTAAAAGGGCAAAGCGGCAATCCGAAAGGACAGCCAAGGAAACTTGTAACGATATGCAGAGAGATGGGGTATAGCAAGGAAGAAGTTGCCGTAACGCTTCAAAACATGATTGCCTACACGCTTGAAGAATTAAAGCAGGTATATCAAAACAAAGAAAGCACTCTACTCGAACTTACTATTGCGGCTGCATTAAAAAAATCACTTGAAAAGGGGTCATTGTACACAATAGATTCCATACTTGATAGGCTACATGGTAAGGCTTCGGAAAAGATTGATGCAAAACACGAGGTTACTGAAATCATAATAAAACGTGAGAGTTGAGATAACGTTACCAAAACCGCATAAAGCACAACAGCAATTTTTAGATTGCCCGGCAAGATTCCGCGTATTGATGTGCGGCCGCCGCTTTGGAAAATCGTTGATATCTCAAAGCCTATCAATTGATGAGGGGATTCATGGCAAGTACGTTGCCTACATCACCCCAACCTACGCACTCGGCAAAACCTTTTTCCGGGAATTATGCAAGAACCTACCGGATCAAGTTTACCGAAAAAACGAACAGGATTTGCTTATCCAATTCGTTACCGGGGGATTCATTCGATTTTTCACAGGGGAACGATTGGACGCGTTACGGGGATTGAAGTTCCATCTTGTCGTAATTGACGAGGCTTCGTTTATTTCCGATTTAGAGGACGGCTGGTTAAACTCCATTCGGCCAACGCTGACCGATTACAAGGGGCGGGCGTTATTCCTATCAACACCACGGGGAAAGAATTACTTCTATTCGCTGTACTTGAAATCCGGCGAACCGGACTGGCAATCGTTCAAGTTTTCCACCTACGACAATCCACACATTGACCCGTCCGAAATTGACGCAGCACGGGCGCAACTGCCGGAGGTGGTATTTGAGCAGGAGTACATGGCCAACCCGAAGGAGAACGCCGCCAACCCGTTCGGTACGCAGTACATACGTGCCTGCATCGCACCGCTATCAACCAACCCGGTAGCATTCTATGGGATTGACCTTGCGAAGTCAGTCGATCACACGGTGATAATCGGCATGGATAGAAACGGCGAGGTGTGTTACTTCGACCGCTTTCAAAAAGACTGGAAAGGCACGCGGGATGCTATTATGCAGCTCAATCGAAAAGTACCCGTGATGATTGATTCCACCGGAGTAGGTGATCCGATTGCGGAAGATATGCAGCGTGAGTTCAACGCTATGCACGGGTTTAAGTATAACGGAAACAGCAAGCAGCAACTTATGGAGGGACTTGCCGCAGCCATCCACCGCCGGGAAATCACCTACCCGGACGGCCCTATTGTGAATGAGTTGGAGGTGTTTGAATATCAGTACACCGCAACGGGGGTAAGGTACAACGCACCCGCAGGATTCCATGATGACTGCGTGAATGCGTTAGCTCTTGCCAACAAATGCCGGATAGATCACAAATACACCGGTGTATATCAAATCTTGTAAATTCCGTATAATATCATGATGACAGTCGAAAAATTCCAGCAGTTAGCAGCCATCGCAGCGCGCGATGAAGATGAGGTGGATAAGTCCATCGCACTATTGCAATGTTTTACCGGCATGACCGAACCGGAAATCGAAGCTATGCCACCGGCGAAGTTCAACAGCCTAATGCGCAAAATCCGCCGCGATATGAATGCGCAGCAGTACGTGCTTCACAACACCAAACCCGAAAGTATCATCCGCGCCAATGGCCGTTGGTATAAACTCGATCACAGCGTTAGCACCGCTGGTAAGTATGTAGATGGGGTGTTGATGGGGAATGATTTAGTAGGCAACCTGCACATGATTTTGGCAAGCATGGCCACGCCGTTGCGCCTGACGATTCGAGGGTTTAAGCCATACGATTTGCCGCATGAAGTCAAAGCGCAGGATATGTTATGCGCTAAGTTTCGACATGCGTACCACGCCGCTGTTTTTTTTTACGCGGTTTACAGCACCTCAATGAGAAGTATCCAACCTTATTTGGCGCAGACAATGACGATGACGGAGGCAGCGAAGGTAATCGATCAGATGACCGCGCCTTTGGGTGGTTATACAATGCCGAAATGGTTAGTAAATTTGAAGGTATAAGCATCCCGGAGGTGTGGAAATTATCGCCGTATAACTTCCTAAACGATCTGGTTTTTTTGAAACGAAAAGCAAAATTGCAAGAAGACGAAATAAAAAAGCTCAATGCCAAGTATAGGTAAAGTTCAACAGGCCGCGTTAGATGAATTGGAATCGCTCGCCAGCGTTTCCCGTTCGGATATTGGTGATGTTGAACTGACCGTAACCGAACGAATCCTCACCGAATATGGGGCAGAGTTCAAGCTATTATTAGAGCAGTTAATAAAGTCCAAGCAGATCACGGCTTCGGGCAACTTGGCCGATATATCCAACCCGGAGGTGGTAACGGAGGCAGGCGCAACAACGCTGACGCTGCGCATGGTTGACTATTACGATTTTGTCAACAAAGGCGTTCGAGGGGTGAAGTCAAGCCGCAACGCACCGAACTCACCGTATAAGTTTAAGAACTACGGCGTGCCGGATTCGATGCGGCGAAGCTTGACGCAGTACGTGCAATCGGGTAGGGCTAAAATATCCACCGTCCGAAATGATCGCGCACTCGGTACAGGCTTGGAACGTAAAGGCGTAAAGGCTTCATCGCGTCCAACAATTGCGCAGCAGGTGAATACTTTGGGGTATTTAATCAAAGCCTACGGGATTAAGGAACGCGGCTACTTTGATGATGCGTTCGATAAGGTGTTCGGCAACTTCGAGGTAGTCATGCAAGAGGCCGTTGGTACTGACATAATTTTAACACTTACAAGAAAATGATAACCGTAATTAGCAACCCATCCGGCACGCCGTCCGCACAGGATAATCTATGGCACATCGCTGCGTCCGATAATAGTGGCAGCACGGGCATGAAATTCGTGTTTGATATCTTCGACGGCGGTACGCAGTTAGTTCGGGTAAAGCAATTCCCGGAGCCTACCACCGGACGCGGGTACTTCGATGCAGGCCCGGTTGTTCGCAATCAAATTACCTATGCATGGTTCACGCCGGGGCAGACCGTTTATTTGAAACAGCCATCCATCAACGGCGAAGTGGCCAAGGCTTATACAATCAAATACGGCGAAGAAGTATCGGGCATCACAACTACCAACCTTGCATCCGCAACATGTACGGCGTTTAATTGGGTGCCGCCGGTATTTGGCCGCAGGCAATCCGATTTATCGGGCAAGTTGAATAAATACCTGACCGACCGACCTGCAACAATTGAGGCGGATATTGCCGACAATGTTATGGTGCCGATTTACACCAACGCAACGCTGACGCTGAAGGTTGACACGTTCGATGCGTCCAATGCGTTGATAGCTTCCACCATCGACACGTCAGGGTATAACAACGCAGGATTTGTTCAGTTGAATATCGGAGCAGCAGCCATCAATGCGAGGCTTGGAACGATCGTAACCGCCGCCGTAAAGTATTACGATGTTTGGTTTAATTCGTTCGATAAAATCCGTGTGTACCTGAAATGCAACGGACGCTATGAGCCTATTTCGTTACACTTCATGAACCGATACGGGATGTTCGACACGGCGAAGTTCGGGCTTGTTTCCCGGCTTACAATGGACGTAGACCGCAAACAATACCGGCAACGGGATTACAGGTTTGGCACCAACGCCGTAACGTATTACGATGCTAACAACGTGTACCACGATTCAAGCGTGAACTACTTCAACGCGGTAGATCACAAGTACAAACTAACGATGGACGCGCCAACGGACGCAGAATATCAATGGTTATCGCAACTAATCTATTCGCCGCAGGTGTACGCGGAAATTGGCGGCAGCTATTACCCGGTTTCAATTGCATCGAACAATTACGAATACAGCACCTACGTGAACAACCGTTTGCGGCCATTAGAGATCGAAATCAACGTTAACCAACCAAGAAACTCACACTTACGATGATTCGCCTATTCATAGAAGATCAGGAACTCGACGTTGCGCAGGATTTTCAACAGCGTATCACCTACGCTATTGACGATTTGATGAACTTGGATAGTAAGGCTACATCATTCACGCAAACGATTATCCTGCCCGGCACGGCGAAAAACAACGCTTTGCTCGGTAATATTTTCGAGATTGCAAATTCAAACCTTACCAACGATGGCGCAAATGTGGGCTACAACTTCAACGCATCGCGGGCCGCAAAAGCTTCGATGCAAACGCACGGACTTCAACTTATCAAAGGTGTACTACGCCTACTTGAGATTGTACGTACCGGCGATACGTGGGAATACGAGGTCGCAATCTTCGGGGAACTCGGTGGACTTGTCGCCGCGATGGGTAACAAGCGGTTAACGGATTTGAATTTCAATATCTACAACCAAGGCTACACGGTTACGGGTATCACCAATTCATGGGCAGCAGCCGGGGCAGGTAGCGGTGTGTTTTACCCGTTGATTGATTACGGAAATGTATCGGTGAACAAAAGCGATTATCAATACCGTTCCATGCGTCCGGCGTTCTACGTTCGGGAGTATATCGACAAAATACTGACCGAGGCGGGGTATACATACGATTCAACGTTCTTCGACACGCCGTTTTTTAAGAGGTTAATAATCCCGCAAAACCAACGGAATTTCTTCAGCGAAGCATCCAACTTTTTCACCGGCGATCGCACCACGCCGCAGCTACTTGTAACGTCCGTTACCGGGCCGATTTACACATCTTCGCCGGTATTGTTTGACACGGGCTATATCAAAAACTTCACACTCGGTACAGGAACGTTTACCAATACATCCGGCGTTGCGCTCACGGTGAATGTATCGTTTAATTGCACGCTGAACTACTACTCGCAAAACCGGGATATGTTTTTCGTTGGATTTGTCAACGGTTCGAACGCAGGTACATTCGGCACCGTACCGGCCACGGGTAACACCACCCCGGCCAGTCGTTCCTTTAGTTTTTCTAAGGAATTTACAATCCCCATTGGCGGCACGTTCAGCGTTCGGTTAGTGCATCCAAACGATGGTACAACGCAGTTCTTCGATGCCGTTGTGAATTTCCGTTCTTTGCAGATTAACTCAACAATTCCGGTCGTTTCGTTAATTCAGATCAACGACCTTATCAACATGAACGACGTAATCCCGAAGGGTATATTCCAACGGGATTTCTTCAGCTCGATTTTGAAAATGTTCTACCTGCTTGTAACGGAGGATAAGTTTACCGAAAAGCACTTGCGCATTGAGCCATACGTAAATTTCTACACGGGCGAAGTATTGGATTGGTCAGATAAGTTAGACCGCAGTTCGGCTATTCGCATTAAACCCATGAGCGAAATTAACGCGCGGTACTACAATTTGAAGTACAAACAGGATAGTGATTTCTACGGCGAAGATTACCGCAAAAAATACAACGAAGGGTATGGTGATCGCATCTATGACAATGGATTAGAGTTCGCACGCGATACGGAAAGCGTGGAAATAATTTTTAGCAGTTCGGTACTATACGGCACGTCCGGGGAGGATAAGGTGGTACCGGCCATTTACAAGAAATCAAACGCCGGGGCAGCCGAGGATTCATTCGAACATAACATTCGTATCATGCAATGCAAGCGCATTACGGGCGTTAATTCGTGGGATGTGTTGGATGATACTACCGTACTCGCATCGCTTACGGAATACGGCTATGCGGGGCATCTAAACGACCCGGACGCACCTACATCGGATATTAATTTCGGCGCACCGAAAGAGTTCTTTTTTGAGATTACTACGGGCGATATCAGCGCAAATTTATTTAACGCATATTATTCACCGTACTTCGCTGAAATCACGGACAAGGATAGTCGTTTGTTAACGGGTAAATTTCGGTTAACGGATCAGGATATTTTTAATCTCGATTTCGCCAAGTTCATCTACATCGACGGGGCTTTATTTCGATTGTCTAAGGTGAGCGATTATGTACCGGGTGGGAATGAATTAACGGAGGTGCAGTTGCTCCGTGTGATTAACACCGACTATTAAAAAACCCCAACATGGATATGCCGGGGTAAACTGCTTAAAACACACATGAATGAGAAAACTGCGCGGTAAAGATATACAAAAAAATCGACAATGAAAAAAGTAGTTGCACTCGAAGTAACGGCGCAGACCGGGCAAGTTGAACAATCTGTGGGTAACATCCGAAAGGAGTTAAAAGGTGCGCAGCGTGAATTGATTGCGGCGCAGGCCACCTTCGGGGATTATTCCAAGGAAGCACTCGCAGCCGCAAAGCGTGTAGCGCAGTTGAAAGATCAGATTGCGGAGGCAAACGAAACGGCGCAGCTATTTGATCCGGGGAATAAATTCGCGGCGTTTGCGGGTGCATTAAACGCCGTAGCCGGAGGGTTTGCAGCCGTGCAAGGAGCGCAGGCGTTACTTGGTAGCGAATCCGAAGAACTGGCTAAGACATTGGCGAAGGTGCAGGGGGCATTGGCATTGTCGCAAGGGTTATCGGCGGTTGCTGATAGTGCTAAGGACTTTAACCGGTTGGCAGCCGTGGTAAAAGGCCCGGTAATTGCGGCGTTCACCACACTACGCGGCGCGATCATTGCAACAGGTATCGGTGCGCTTGCCGTTGGTATTGGGCTAATTATTGCCAACTTCGACAAACTCAAAAATTCATCCGGTATAATCGGTAAAATATTCCGGGGGATAGGCGATGCAATCGAATTCGTTACAGGCAAAATCGAAGACCTGACCGATTGGCTTGGCATTACAGCCAGCGCGGAAGAAGAAGCGGCGGCGCGTACTAAGGCCGCAGCCGAACGGCAGAAGAACGCAAAGGAGGCCGCGTACAATGCGGAACTCGCCATCGCACGTGCAACGGGTAAAGGTGTGGAAGAAATCGAAGCCCGCAAACGCAAAGAGGTATTAAAAACATTGGAAACACAATCGCTTCAACTGCGTTTATTAAAGTCGGTTTTTGGCGATAACGCACCCGCGTGGATTGGCGATGCCTTGGCAAATATCGAGGTTGAACTGACTAAGGTGCGCACGGAGCAAAAGGTTGCTGAAATTGAACAAAAGAAAAAGCAGGATAGTGATGCGAAAGCCGCGGCAAGTAAACGGGCGTCGGACGCAAAACAGGCCGCGGATGAGTTAAAACGAAAAAAGGACGAGGCCGAAAAACAACGTCAACAAGAATTAGAACAACGTCAAAAGTTAGAGGATGAATTGCGCCGTGAGCGAATGACAGAAGCAGAGCGTGAATTGGCAGACGTTCAAGCGCAATACAATGCACGCGTTCTACTTGCAAAAGGTAACGCTGATTTATTGGTACAAATCGAACGCAGCCGGGATGAACAGATACGAGCCATCCGGGATAAGTTTAATTTGGATGAGGATAATCGGGTTATCGTTGAAAAGAAAGTAGTAGGGCAACAAATTGATCTGGTTAACCTTCGATTAGCGGCTGAAAAAGCATCCGCTGATCTTCGTAAAAGATTAAAGGATGAAGAAGAACGCCAACAAAACGAACGCCTCGCGGCCTATAAAGATTTTGCCAACAACCTTATCGACATCGTTGGGCGGCAGTCAACCGTAGGTAAGGCCCTTGCCATTGCCACGGCTACTATTGACACGTACCAAGCGGCTAACAGCGCATTAAAGGCAGACTACGGTATTTTCGGGCCGGTCGCGCAGGTCGCCCGGTTTGTAGCGGTAGCGGCTACTATTGCCCGTGGTATTCGCAACGTCCGGCAGATCGCAGCCACCCGCGTACCGGGTGTTGGAGGCGGTGGAGGCGGTTCGGTTCCCGCTCCGAATATTTCCGTACCTGCACCCATCGCACCCCAAGCGCAAACAACGCAGTTAGATCAATCTTCAATCAACGCCGTGGGTAACGCGGCAGCAGGGCGGGCGTTCGTACTAAACACGGATATTCAAAACAATCAGGAACGCATCGCACGCCTTAACCGGGCGGCACGCATCAACTAAATGAACACAACCAACTTTGCCCGTATTTTATTACGTGGCACTACCTATCTATGAGTTACGTATCAATCCGGAGGCGCAAGACGGCGCTGAAGTCGATTATATTGCGTTGGTTGACGAGCCAGCCATACAGCGTGATTTTGTCGCATTCAACGCACAGCGTCCGTTAACGTTCGCTATTCAAGATGAAGAAAAACGCATTATATCCGGGCCAGCGATGGTGCCGGATATGCTCATTTATCGCAACAGCGAAAGCATGGGTGAGCATTACGTGAAGTTTTCCCGGCAAACCATCCAAGATATTGCGGTTAAGTTTTTCCGTAAGAAATACACGTCCAACGTCAATCTTATGCACTCGGAGCAAATGCGCGTGGATGGCGTTACAATTTTCGAATCATTTATCACCGATACCGAACGCGGCATTGCACCCATGAAAGGGTTTGAAGATTTACCCGAAGGCACGTGGTTCGTTTCCATGTATGTGGATAATGACGCGGTATGGGGTGAGGTTAAAGCCGGGACGTTCCGAGGTTTATCCGTGGAGGGTTTGTTCGATTACACCCGGCCAATGACGAAAGAAGATCAACTACTTCAACAGATTGAGGCGTTGCTAAATGAACAGGTAACCGATTAAATGTATAAATAGCGTATGAAAGCAACAGAAATCATTGAAAAATTGCGCGTAGCGTTTGCCGAATTAACCGGCGCGCAACCGCCTGTACCGCCCGCCCCACCTGCGCCACCTGCGCCGCAGGTATTTGGCTATAAGTTAGCCGATGGCACCGAGATTGAAGTATCCGGTGAAGTAGCACCGGGCAGCGTTGTAACCATTGCAGGATCACCAGCGCCAGCCGGTGAACACGTTCTGGAAGATGGTACTAAAATCGAAGTGGCCGAAGGTGGTGTGATTACCGAGGTCGAAGCGCCCGAACCAGCCGCGCCTGTGGTTGATGAAGAAATGAAAAAGAAGCTGGATGAGATGCAAGCGGCGCAAGCGGCATTCGCAAAACAAACATCGGATCGCATCGATCAACTGATTGCAACCAACGAAAAATACCGCGAGATGTTCGCGCAAATGTTGGAACTGACCGAAGCATTGGCAAAGGCTCCAGTTGCACCGGCTGATCCTGCCGTTCAAAAAGATCAATTCGCAGCACAGCCTAAAGATTGGGCGCATGCTGCCAACCAATTAGTAACCAAAAAAACAAAATAAACGATGGCACTATCATTTTCAGGCATCGGCGTTTATACCAAGCAGAATATAGCGCCATTGCTTACCGAGGCTGTTTTGAAGGCCAAAACGCAGGAGATTGTTAAAGCGGGTGGTATCTTACTCCCACAAACAAAATCAAGCGTTGCAATCCCGCAAATGACCACTAACGCGCTGTTCCAAACAGATGGCTGCGGATGGTCACCAAGTGGCACAACTACCTTCACGCAACGTACCGTTACCGTTGGTAAAATTCGTTTGGAAGAAGCAATTTGCCCGAAAGATTTCGAGCAATACTTTACCCAAGAAGCACTTCGTGCAGGTTCAACCTACGAAGACTTCGGCAACGCTGATTTCGAGGCTGCTTTCTTAGCCAAGAAAAACGCACAAATTGCCAAGAACCTGGAGATCGGAATTTGGCAAGGTGATACCGCGAGCGGCAACACTAACCCGAACACCAATAAGTTCGATGGCTTGATGAAGTTGATTGACGCTGGTTCGCCTGTGTTGGCTAACGTTACCGGCTTTACCGGTGTGAGCGCAATCACCGCAATCAATCAGTCGAACATCGTTACAGCGTTACAAGCGGTTTATCGTGCAATCCCTGCCGAAATTATCGACAGCGAAGATTTGCATATTTTCTGCGGCAACGACGTATATCGTTTGGCGGTGATGGCTTACCAAACGCTGAACCTGTTCCACCACAACGTAAACGGCGATGCTTCGCAGGAGTTCGTGATTCCGGGTACTAACGTCAAGTTGACTGCGGTTAACGGATTGAACGGTACAGGTGATTTGTACGCGCTTCGCTTGTCAAACATTGCCTTTGCCTTCGATTTGGAAGATGAAGAGCAAAACTACAAAATGTGGTACAGCGAGGATAACAACGAAGTTCGCTTCCGCGTAGCGTTCAAGTTCGGTGTAAACGTTGCGTACACTTCAGAGTGTGTGGCGTTCAAGTCGACAATCTAATTTCTAAACCGGGCGGCTAACAACCGCCCACTTTTCATAACATTATGAGTTGTGCATTAACAACAGGTTACACGATTGATTGCCGCACGGCGGTGGGTGGTGTAGAGACTGTATGGGTAATTGCTAACGGCGATTTAGCAAGCGTTATCGACGCATCAGGCGTAGTAACGGCTATCACTAAGGCACCGGGTAAACGCTTCTACAAAATCGAAGTACCACGCGCCACGGCATCCACATCGAATGCCGGTACAGGTTCGCAGGAAAATGGAACGTTCTTCTTTACGCACCAAGTGGTTTTCCCGTTGAACAAACGCGATGCAGCTACCCGCAATTTGGTTACTACGTTGGCGAAAAACCGCCTGACGATTGTTACCAAAGAAATGGATGGCACGTTCCGGATGTTCGGTAAAGAGTTCGGATTATTCTTGGATTCCACCGAGGCAGGAAGCGGCACGGCGGCGGGTGATCGTAACGGGTATAACCTGACTTTTACCAGCGTTGAAAAGGCTGATTTCTTGGAAGTTTCCGCAAGCGTAGCGGCTGCATTGGAAACACCCGGATCGTAAACCAATCCTACAAAATTAAAGGCCCCGACCGCTTCAAACGGCGGGGCTTTTTTGATACCATGATAAATTTAGTAAAAGGCCAAACGCAACGGATATTCTTCACGGCTTCGGAATTGGCAACGATTCCAACACCGTATTTTTTATTCGTGGTAAAATGCCTATCTACGAATAAAGTCGTTAAATTCGTAGCGCAATCGGTAACTACAACCGACCGAAGCGATTCGTGCGAGATTACTACCAACACGAATTTTGCTACTGCTAACGAAGGCTACCACGCCTACACCATCTATCAGAAATCTGCACCAAACGATTTAACGGAAAGCGGCGTAATATTAGAACGCGGGTACATTAGGATTTATCCTGCATCAGCGTTCGAGTACACCGAATACCAAAACCCTGACAATACCTACACCGCATGAGTACCGGGTACGATTACATCAGCAATACGATCAGCGTAAAATTTGCGCGTGCAGAACAACCCGAATTTCGGGAGTTCAAAGGCTCGTCTAAGTACGTGGAGTTCGGGAAGAATAACGATTACCCGGAATACTTGATCGGGCTATTTAACGAATCCTCCAAACACGGCGCAATCGTTCGCGGGAAGGTACACTACATCGTTGGTGAGGGGTTTGAAAATTTGCCAGTATCGGGTATTGATTGGAACGGATTGTTAAAGGATTCCGCCAACGCCGGGGAATTGTTTGGCGGGTACTATTTACAGATTACCTGGAACTCGATTGGGCAAGTAGCTTCAGCATACGCTATACCTTATTCCAAAGTACGTGTGGCCAAAGATAAGGCTGCGTACTTCGTTAAAAACGATTGGAAGGACATTAAAGAAAAACCACGGGTTTACAAGGCGTTTTCGTTGGCTGATAAAACAGGTACGTGCATTTTGCAGGTTTGCGATTACAACCCAGCTACCGAAGTGTACAGCCGTCCGCCGTATTTCCAGGCACTTAACTACATTGAAAGTGATGTGCAGGTTTCCCGGCATATTTTGGGAAACGCTAAGGATGGGTTCGTTGCCGGAACGTTAATCAATTTGAACAACGGCGATCCGGTTAGTGAGGAAAATAAAGGCGAAGTTGAACGTGCGTTAAAGAAGAAATTCACCGGCAGCGAGGGTGATCGCTTGGCGATTATCTTTAACAAGTCCAAAGAAAACAGCGCAGAAATTATCCCACTTGGTCAAACGCAACTGACTAAGGAGGATTTCACCAACGTTAACGAACTGATTCAATCGGAAATCTTCGCAGGGCATCAAATTACATCGCCTGCGTTATTCGGCATTAAAACACCGGGGCAGTTGGGTGGGCGTACTGAAATCCGGGATGCGTATGAGATTTTTAACAACACCTACGTGCGCTCACGTCAGGCAAGTTTGGAGCTTGTGTTTACAAAGTTGATGCAACTATCCGGGCTAAATGTAGAGGCTAAAATTAAGCCCGTGCAGCCGTTAGGGTTTGAGTTTAGCGAAGCAATCATGGCAGCGAATATGACGCAGGATGAGATACGTGAAAAAATGGGATTGCCGCCGTTGCAACAGGTTCAGCCGGTGGCACCCGTTGAGGCTAACAGCGTACTAACTTCACTTTCCGGAAGGCAGTTGCAAAACATACAGCGTATTGTGCGCAAATACAACAAGCAGGAACTGACCAAAGAACAGGCAACGGCACTACTGAAATCCGGCTATAATTTTACAGACGATGATATTAAAGCATGGCTTGGCGAAGACGATGATCCAACTACACCGGATGGCATGCAATTCCGTTGCGCGTGTTCTGCCCATGATTCAGACGATGACCGGATGGTAGAGGAATTTTCCGCGTGCGGCGAAGATCGCAGCCAGTTCGAGGTAGTTGATTCCATCCCGGTACGTGAGGAATTTGCAGACGATTTGAGCACGCTACAATCGGATATTTTGGATTTAGTTTCCAAGGATAAACGTATCACGCCGGAGGTGATTGCCGACACGTTAAATGCAGATGTACGGGACGTATCGCGCGTGATGAATTTGCTTGTGCGTAAGGGACTAATGAAAACAACCCAAACGCAGATCGGTAGTGATACGATTGTTGAGCGTGAATTAACTAAGCCAATGAGCGAGATACGTAAAGTTGGCAACGTTACCACCACGGAAATACTAATCCGATACAGTTACGAAGGGCCGAAGGATGACCGCAACAGGCCGTTTTGCGCTCGTATGCTTGAAATTAGCAAGCGTAAAATGTGGACACGTTCGGACATTGAACAGATCAGCGAGCGATTAGGTTACAGCGTATGGGATCGCCGGGGCGGGTGGCGAACATTGAAAGACGGAACGCGAGAGCCTTACTGCCGCCATGAATGGAAATCAAATATTGTACTTCGCAAAACAACGAAATAATGAGCGCAAATATTCTATTGATAACACCGGCCACTATTAAAGATCGCACTTCGATTTCCAAGAATATCAGCGATAATCAAATCACGCCGCTAATTAAAGTAGCGCAGGATATTTTTATTCAACCGGCTACGGGTAGCGGGTTATTTCTGCGATTGCAGGAAGGTGTTGCGCAAAACAATTTGAACACTTACGAACAGGATTTGATTGATCGGTTTATCACCGATGCACTTGTATGGTACACCGTATCGCTAATGGTGCCGGTATTATCGTTTCAGTTGTTTTCGAAAGGTACACTACAGCCAACATCGGACGGAGCGCAAACGGTTAGCCGGGCGGATTTGGAACTTGTGGAAAATAAGTACAAGGCAATGGCCGAGTTCTACAATACCCGGTTAATTAAGCACCTGAAAGAGAACTACGTTAATTTTTATCAGTACCTTAATCCGGGCAGCGGTGTGGATGTTATTTTCCCGCAAAATAAAGCCTATACCTGCCCGATTTATATCGGTGGGGCAGATAGCACCATTTCCCGTGATCGTGCGCTGAATGGCAACGTAGGCACACCACAGCCGTACACGGTAGAATTTACACCGGCGGCGGGATTGGCATCGTTTGTAGTTGGCGCGTTGGCGGGTAAGGTGTTGTTAACTGCATCCCGTTCGGGATTGCTAAAAGGCATCACGCAATCGCCAACAACCGATACAGCGTACCTGCAAATTAACGGCAGTACCGTTACGTTGCCAACGGGTGATGTAACGATGGAAAACGAATTGTTCACATTCTTAGTTCGATGAAAAAATACAAACTAGAATACCTTAACCGGGTAAGATTAAAACATGACCTACAACCAATTAGTAAAAAGGCTACAAACGCTGTTAAACAGCCACGGGCAGATCAAAAAGGTGTACAACGCAACGCCAACGGAGATACTACAACCGGAGGGCGAAGTTGAACTACCGGCGGTGTTTTTCGTGGTGAACACCGGCGTATTTCTACCGGGTAACGAACGGCAGCGTGTGGTGCAAATGTGGTTCATGGATAAGTCCGGGCAGGAGAATGAATTTGAGCAGGACGTATCGAGCGACATGGAACAGGTGGCCGGGGATGTTATCGAAAGTTTGTACAACGATGGAAACCCCTGGAGAATGGATGAACAGGTATCGTATGAATTTTTTCGAGGTGAGTACGGCGATTTCGTTTCCGGTGTTCAATTTACGTTCAATATTTACACTATCAACGCAGCCGACGCATGCGATATGCCGTTGAAATCATAAATTTACAGCATGAAAAAACTAATTTATATCTTGTTGTTACTACCCGTTATCGGGTTTTCGCAGGTCTATCAATCGATGCCGCAATATGGGTATGGGCCTATTAAGCGTATGCAGTTCGATAGTGTGGCCACGTTGCCGTTGGGCTTGGGGGATTTACGTCAGTCCGCAGGTTTCCGCAACATCGGTCAAGTTCGGTTCAACACCTCCGATAGTTCGCTATACGTGTGGACAGGTTTTACATGGGCGAAGCAAGCCGGTGGCGGTTCGGGCGGCGGTGGTAGTTGGCAGGACGCGCTCGCGGTAGGTAATGTGGCTACCACGTTACCTGTGATTAATCGGTCGTTTCTCGGTAATTCACTCCAGTTCACCAACCCTGCGAATGGAAATGTTGTGAACTTTTTAATGGGTAGCGGTTCGGAAAGTACGCGGAATGTATTTGCGCCAATACGCAGCGGCCAGTTGGCTTTAGTTACACAACGTACACAATGTATAAATGATAGCCTATACGCATGGGATCAATCCGGGGTTAGGTATTGGACAGGAACGCTATGTACAACCTCGACAGGTAGTGCTATTGTACGGGCACACAACGGCTTAGAAGTTATCGGCGATAGCAGCGTGGGGATTAGGCAGGGGGCGTATGGGACGGCAGATATGATTTATTTCGACCCGGTTACAGGGGCGTTTAGTGCGGGGATTGATCCGCGTTTAGGAACGGCAGGCGTTGCCAGTTTAGCTATTGGGCAAGATAACTCCGCGTCAGGCAATTATAGCGTAGCGATTGGTGGAGTTAACACGGCATCAAATGAAGGTTCCGTAGCGATTGGGGGAGGTAATACCGGATCGGGGGCTTACAGCGTATCGATAGGCTACAACAACACCGCATCGGAGTATGCAAGCGTGGCGATGGGTTCGGGTAACACCGCGTCGGGGGATTACAGCGCAGCGATTGGGAATCAACTTCAAAATCCCAACGTTTCAAGCCTTGTTGTTGGAGATAACAACAACTCGGGGTACAACATAACAAACGACGTAGTATTTCAAGTAGCGCGGAACTTTAACAACCGCTTTGAAGTACGCGGCAACGGCCAACTACTTATTAACGATGGAACGCAGCAAGCCGGATATGTTTTGACTTCCGATGCAAATGGCGTTACGTCATGGCAAGCACCATCCGGCGGTGCGGATTCATCCGTGTTCTTCACGAACTTTCGAGCCGACACAGCGCGGGCGAATTACTACAACAATTTTATCAAAACAGGCGATGACGCTTCGTTACGTTCGCTACACGTTACAGGCACGAACGGGGCGGGCAATCTATTGCTACGGCATCAGGCGAACCCATCAACCGCAACCGGGCAAACATCGGCTTTATTCGCGGATAATTCCGGCAACCTTGCATGGCATAACGACAATTTATTTCGTACCACATTCGTAACAAATCATTTTAACGCAAACAGGGATATCCGCTTTCAAAACAAATCGTATACCGTTGCGGATTCAGCCGTTGTACTTAACCGCGCTGATAGCAATCTATACGTTACCACACATGATTACAACGTAGGAAAGGATTCCTGCTTAAGCCTACTCGACACGCGGGCAACGTCAGCGAATAACAACGGGTTAACCACTAAAGTATGGGCGCGGGGGCAGGGTGTGGAATCGATTACAACCACCT
>Ga0315900_10004623_pt1 | contig 19307 bp, 19 predicted proteins | sample LakEriMetagenome_FD_203521 | JGI IMG/M metagenome (GOLD analysis project Ga0315900, IMG submission 203521) | Freshwater fungal communities from buoy surface, Lake Erie, Ohio, United States - Buoy 12 MA114 | ecosystem: Environmental > Aquatic > Freshwater > Lake > Lake biofilm | place: USA: Lake...
GTAGAGCACCGCCTTTGCAAGGCGGGGGTTAGGGGTTCGATTCCCCTGGTCTCCACATGACAAATACTGCAACCCTGCACACTTCACTCGGTGACATCGTTATCGAGTTGTTCCCAAACCACGCACCAAAAACTGTTGCAAACTTTGTTGAGCTAGCAACTGGCGCACGCGAGTGGACAGATCCACGCACCGGAGCAAAGACAACAGCAAACCTTTATGACGGAACAATTTTTCACCGTGTTATCGACGGTTTCATGATTCAAGGTGGAGATCCACTTGGTCAAGGAACTGGCGGACCTGGTTATCGCTTTGCTGATGAATTCCATGGCGAACTAACTTTTGATCGCCCGTACATTCTCGCAATGGCTAACTCAGGACCAGGAACAAATGGTTCACAATTCTTTATTACTGTGGCTCCAACAACATGGCTTAACCGCAAGCACTCAATCTTTGGTGAAGTAAAAGATGCAGCCAGCCAAGGTGTTGTGGATGCAATCGCTAAGGCGAAGACGGGTGCACAAGATAAGCCAAGCACCCCAATCACAATTAATAGCGTCACAGTTAAGTAATTCATGGCTTCATTGAAGCGCTCGGCAACAACAGCACTAATAACAATTATTGCTGCTGCCTATTTATACAACCTGGTTTTCGGCGGACTGGAAAACCTATTTGCGCTTCCAAATTTTGATTACTTAACTTCAACAGGTGAGTGGTATCGACTACTAACTGTCGCACTCGTCCACGGCGGAATCTTTCACTTAGGTTTTAACTTATTTGCACTAATGGCACTCGGTAATCCCGTTGAATCAGCCCTCGGTAAAAAAGGATTCCTAATAGTTTTCTTTGTTTCATTACTCTCAGGATCTTTACTCTCTTCATATCTTGCACCGCCATTTCAATACTCAGTGGGCGTATCGGGTGCGGTATTTGGCCTCTTCGGCGCATTCGCAGTGATAAGCCGAAGATATGGATTAGAGATAAAGAGCATTGCTGTGATTGTCGTAATCAACTTTGCAATGGGATTTGTTATTGGCGGAGTTGATTGGCGCGCACACTTAGGTGGACTTATCGGCGGTTCAATTGCTGCCGCAGTACTACTTCCAAAGCGCTAAGAGTTATCCACAGGAGTTATCCACCGTGTGGATTGAATTACAACCGTGTAATTAGCGCCATTTAGTGGCGAGAGTAAATCCAAATCCAATAAAGCTAAATCCAATAACCATGTTCCATACGCCAATGCCTGGGATTGGGTACGTAGTTTGAGATACATAAAAGACCACAATCCATAAAAGGCCTACGAGAAAGGCTGAGACCATTACTGGGGCTAGCCATCGAGGACTTTCTAAGATTGCAGGCGCATGATCGATGACATCTTGCTCGTGGGCCTGCGCCTTTTGAACCTTCTTACGGAGCTTTGATTTTGGCATGAGGCGAGGTTACACCGAAACCTTCATAATTGGCACATGGCTACCAAGATCCTGGTTGTAGATAACTACGACTCCTTCGTCTTTAACTTGGTGCAGTACCTAGGCCAACTAGGCGCCGAGTGCACGGTTGTGCGCAATGACGAAGTCGCAGCCGATGAAGCCAGCAAGTATGACGGCGTTCTAATTTCACCCGGACCCGGCACTCCAGAAAAAGCTGGCGTTAGCATCGACATGATTAATTACTGCGCAGATAAAAAGATTCCACTCTTCGGTGTTTGTTTAGGCCATCAAGCAATTGGTGTTGCATTTGGCGCAACTGTTTCTCGTGCACCAGAACTATTGCACGGCAAAACTTCGCAGGTAATTCACGAAGGTGTCGGAGTCTTAAGCAACTTGCCTTCACCATTTACTGCAACTCGCTACCACTCTTTGGCTGTGGAACAAGGAACAATTAGCGATCAACTAGAAGTAACGAGTCGCACAGAATCTGGCGTAATCATGTCGATACGCCACAAAACACTGCCAATCGAAGGCGTGCAATTTCATCCAGAGTCTGTACTCACAGAGCACGGACACAAATTACTTGCTAATTGGCTAACGCAGTGCGGAGATAAAAACGCACAGAGCAAAGCCGTAGGACTTACTGCAGTTATTAGCGGCTAAGGCGCTGTATTAATTGTAATTGTCACCGGCTGACCAATTGTTTGTGTGCTTCCGGCATCTGGTGCTTGTCGAATAACAACACCAACTGGTTGAGCCGAGTCATACGCTGTAACTTCTCGAACTAAGAAACCAGCTTGCACTAACAGAGTTTTTGCTTGAATCGCATCAACGCCGATCAATGTCGGAACCTCAACTTCGCCGCTAGCAATTTGTAAAACAACACCACTGCCCGCAGAAATTGTTGAACCTGGTTCTGGTGAAACTTTTAATACTGTTCCTTGTGGTCGATCCGATGGCACTGCTTGAGTGGATGAAATAAGCAAACCAACAGCTGCTAACGAACTTCGTGCATCAAGTAATGACATACCAATTAGATCAATCGGAATAATTGCATTTCCTGGCCCATCAGACATCGTGATGATTACGCCAGAACCTTTTGCCGCACGTGTAGTCGCAAGTGGGAATTGGCTAGCGACTCGATCTTTTGGAATTCTCGAATCATGCGCACGTTCTACTGTGACTGTGTAATCACCCAAAAGCTCTTCTGCTGCTATTTGTGAGAGCCCGACAACATTTGGAATTCCGTCTGCGCCAACTGGAGACTCTGAGCGGGATAAGAAAACACCACCAACTGCAAGGGCCAGAGCCAAAACAAGAGCGAGAGAAGAAGTTAAAACTGAACGACGAGAAATTTTTGTACGCGCAATTTTCGTCGTGACTGCTTGGCCTGTGCGCACACGATGTAAATCATCAAACATTAATCCAGCAGATTGATATCGATCTTGTGGTTTTTTAGCTAAAGCCACAGCGAGCAATACATCGATATCTTCCGGAAGAGTTGTCTGAATCGAAGATGGTTTTGGTAATTCACCAGAAACATGTTGATATGCAATAGAAACTGGTGTGTCACCAGTAAATGGTGGGCGCCCAGTTAAGACTTCAAATAACAAACAACCAGTTGAGTAAATATCACTGCGCGCGTCCGCAGTTTCGCCCATTGCCTGTTCGGGGGATAAATACTGCGCTGTACCAACAATGTTCCAGGTGCTCGTAAGAGTTGCACCGAAATCATCCATTGCGCGTGCGATTCCGAAATCCATCACCTTTACATCGCCCATGTCAGTGATCATGATGTTTGCAGGTTTGATGTCGCGGTGAACAATTCCGCGTTCGTGTGAATATTCAAGAGCGGCAAGAATGCCTTCGCCAATTTCAAGTGCACGATCTAATGGAATTCTTTCTCCGCGATGAATTAATTCGCGCAGAGTGTGACCAGAAATTAACTCCATAACAATGTACGGCGCTGGATCTTCACCAGAGTCGTACACAGCAACAATTCCAGGATGGTTCAAACCGGCAGCCGCAAATGCTTCTTTTCTAAATCTCGAAACAAATGAAGGGTCTTTGGCAAGATCGCTACGCAAAACCTTTACAGCAACTTGTCTGGCCAATCTTTCATCTTGAGCAATATAAACATCGGCCATTCCGCCGGTACCAATCATCTCGCCAACTGTGTAGCGACCACCAAGTAAGGTCATGTTGCCGCTCCTAGCAATTGCACAGCATGAAGATCATCTTCAATAACGTCGGCAACAAGAACAGTTACGTTATCAGGAGCACCGTTGACATACGTTGCTTCAACAAGTGCCTCAACTGCTTCATCCCGGTTAGATTTTTTCAACAAAACTTTAATTTCTTTCTCCGTTAACACACTCGATAAGCCATCACTACAGAGTAAAAAACGATCCTTAGAATTTACTTCGTAAACCATGAGAACAGGCACAACAGAACCTTCGCCCATCAATACTTGAGTCAACATAGAGCGCTGTGGGTGATCGCGCGCTTCAGCCACAGATATTGCACCCGAATCCAATAGCTCTTGCAAAACAGTGTGGTCATGAGTGAGTTGTTCGAAAGTATTGCCACGAAGGCGATAGCACCGTGAATCTCCAACATGAAGAAGCGCTAAGCGATTATCTCTAATTAACAAAGCCGTCAGTGTGGTTCCCATTCCACGCAACTCAATTTCATCACTAGCAGTGCGCGAAATTTCATCATCAATTGTGTGTAATGAATTGAGCAATAAATCCTCAATAGAGTCAGTATCAATATCGGCCGAAGAAAAAACCGGAAGCATTGTTGCAAGAGTTTTAATTGCAATGTGCGAAGCAACTTCTCCGCCGGCATGCCCACCCATTCCATCAGCAACAGCTAAAAGAGAAGAACTAGTCATCGCGGAATCTTCATTGCCACTGCGCGCTAAACCAATTGCACTGCGCGCCGAGACAGCAAAGTAACTCTTACTCATGCCGCCTAGCCTAATGGCTGGATTACGTAATAATAAGGAGATGAAGTTCTACGCGCACAGAGGTGCATCCGCAGATTTCCCAGAACACACAATGGCTGCCTATCTCGGGGCAATCGAACAAGGCGCACTTGGTTTTGAATGCGACATTCGAATAACTAAAGATGAAATCCCAATTTTATGGCACGACGCAAATATGAAAAAGGAAGCAAAGAGCGCAGCAATAATCGCAAACAGAACCTATGCGCAGATTAAAGAGATTTATCCAGCAGTGATGACGCTCAACGAATTGTTAGATCTGGCGATCACACATAAGAAGTCGTTAGCACTAGAAACCAAACATCCAGTTCCTACCGGTAACCGCGTTGAAGAGTTAGTTATTGCAGAGTTACAAAAAAGAAAAGATTCAATTAAGAAATCAGGAATAGAGATTGCAATGATGTCTTTCTCTTGGTTTGCAATTGAAAAAATCAAGAAGATGGACCCAACAGTTAAAACCGTAATGCTTCTCGGGGATCTCACTAATAAAATGAGTCGCAGATTTACATCAGCACAAGTAATCGGTCCAAGCGTTGAAATGATAAAAAAATCACCAGAATTAGTCACCGATGTTAAGAAATCAGGAAAAGAGTTATATGTATGGACTGTTGATTCGACTGAGGATCTTCAGTATTGCGCAAGCGTTGGCGTAGATGTCGTTATGACGAATCGCCCGGCGCATGCACGCTCTGTGCTCGGCTATTCTTAGCCAGTGAGTACGTATGCATACCTTGGTCCAGTAGGTACCTTCACCGAGGCTGCGCTCAAGAAAATTACATCCGCATCTGATGCGTTGATTCCTTATGCAAACGTAACCGCAGCGCTTATGGCTGTTCGCGAAGGAAAAGCCGACTTTGCACTGGTTCCAATTGAAAACTCTGTCGAAGGTGTTGTTGCCAGAACACTCGATGAATTAGCAACGGGCGATCCACTTGTTATTGCCGGAGAAGTAACACTTCCTGTCTCTTTTTCTTTAATGACAAAACCAGGAACACAAAAAATTGTTCGCATAGCAACGCATCCACATGCAGAATCGCAGTGCAGAGCATTTATCGCTAAGAATTATCCAAGCGCCGAAATCATTCCAACCGCCTCAACAGCTGCAGCCGCAGAAGCAATATCGCGTGGTGAATTCGATGCAGCTATTGCCGCAGAAGTTGCTGCTGCACATTATGGTCTTGAAGTAATTGCAAAAAATATTGGCGATAACAATGGTGCGGTCACTCGATTTGTTTTGGTTTCAAAGCCAGGCAAGTTATCTACCCCAACAGGTCGCGATCGCACATCACTCGCGCTGTATATCGATATTGATCACGCAGGTGCGCTTCTAGAGATTCTGACCGAATTCGCCAAGCGTGATGTAAACCTAACTTTCATCCAAAGCCGTCCAACTGGACGAGTATTAGGGGATTACCACTTTATTATTGATGCTGAAGGTCACATCAATGATCCATCAGTGTCACAAGCACTCGAAGGCTTACGTGAAATTTGTGACGAAGTTAGATTCCTTGGTTCTTATCCACGAGAGAGCAGTGCGAAATGATTGACATAAAGTTTATTCGCGAAAACCCTGATGCAGTTCGCGCATCTCAAAAGGGCCGTGGCGAAGACACATCAATCGTTGACCAACTTCTTGCGATTGATGAAACACGTCGCACAGCAATTACCGAATTCGAAACTCTGCGCGCAGAACAGAACACTCTTTCTAAGTCCGTAGGCGCTGCAAAAGGTGATGAAAAGACAGCACTTTTAGAGAATGCAAAAGATTTAGCAAACAAGGTAAAAGCTGCAGATAGCAAGCGTGCAGATATAGAGGAACAAGCCAATGCAATTGCGATGCAGCTTTCAAATCTTTTAGATCCGGATGCACCAATCGGTGGCGAAGCAGACTTCGTTGTTATTGAACACGTCGGCACACCACGCGATTTCACCAAAGATGGATTCGAACCAAAAGATCACGTAGAGCTTGGCAAATTACTTGGCGCTATTGATACGGAACGCGGAGCCAAAGTTGCTGGTTCACGTTCCTATTACCTAACAGGCACGGGTGCGCTACTGGAATTTGCTTTAGTTAATTACGCAATTTCATCTGCAACCAAAGCTGGTTTCATTCCAGTTATTCCACCAGTGCTCGTTAATCCGGCAGCGATGGAAGGCACAGGATTTTTAGGACAGGCAGCCGAGAATGTTTATCACCTCGAACGCGATGAAGTGTATTTAGTCGGAACAAGTGAAGTTCCATTGGCAGCAATGCACATGGACGAAATCTTGCCCGCAGATAAGTTGCCACTTCGATATGCAGGTTATTCAACTTGTTTCCGCCGAGAAGCAGGAACATATGGAAAAGATACTCGTGGAATTATTCGCGTTCACCAATTCGATAAAGTTGAAATGTTTTCATTCTGTAAACCAGAAGATGCTAAAGAAGAGCACAAACGTTTATTGCAATGGGAGAAAGACTTCCTTAACGCTATGGAGATTCCTTACCGCGTAATCGACGTGGCATCAGGAGATCTTGGATCAAGTGCTAATCGCAAGTTTGATATTGAAGCGTGGATACCAACACAGGGCACCTATCGCGAAGTAACCAGCACCTCTAACTGCACTGAGTTCCAGGCGCGCAGATTAAATATTCGCTATAAAGATGGCGAAGGTACAAAGGCGATTGCAACACTCAATGGAACACTTGTTGCAATTCCCCGCATGATTGTTGCGATTTTAGAAAACCATCAAAATGCAGATGGCAGCGTAAATGTTCCGAAAGCGCTGCAACCATTCTTGGGCACATCACGATTTGAGCTTGTGTGAATTTTCGCCCCAAATTAATTGCATCAGATTTAGACGGAACAATTGTTGCTCACTACGGAGAAGTAACACAAAGAACTATTGATGCCTTTCGCGCAGCTCATGACATGGGCGTAGAAATATTTTTTGTTACAGGACGTCCGCCACGTTGGATGCCAGAAATAAAAGAAGCATTCGGTATCGGCAAAGCTATCTGCGGAAATGGCGCGCAACTATTTGACTTGCAGAATCAAAAAGTTTTGGAAGAGTGGCTCATCCCGGTGGATGCACAAATTGAAACCGTGAAGCGTCTACGTAAAGTAATCCCACAGATTTCTTTTGCATCTGAAGCGCACAATTATTTCCATCGCGAAAAGAAGTATGTTCCTCGCTGGGATGTTGGCCTGGATAACATCGGCGTCGATGACATTTTAGAAATCATGAATTCACCCTCATTAAAGTTATTGGCACGTTGTTCCGATCAAGATCTTTCATCAGATGAAATGTTGGCAATTGCAACAAAAGAGTTAAAAGATCTCGTAACAGTCACGCATTCAAATCCTCATGATTCACTTCTAGAAATTTCTGCACTAGGAGTTTCAAAAGGCGCAACACTTTCCAAAATGGCAGAGCGTTTAGGAATTAGCGCAGAAGATTGTGTTTCATTTGGCGATAACCCAAATGACATTTCAATGCTTGAGTGGTGCGGGCGTTCATATGCAATGGCAGATGGACATCCAGATGCTCACGCAGCAGCTAAATCAATTGCCGAACCACACACAGATGATGGCGTGGCAATGATCATCGAGGAGTTATTGAAACTTCCTGCCCGTTAATTAGCGTTAAATATCGGCCAATTTTTCGTGATGGCCTTCTTCAGGTAGATTAACCGACGGAGGGCTCGCATAGCGGCCGAGTGCACCGGTCTTGAAAACCGGCAGGTGAAAGCCTCGTGGGTTCAAATCCCACGCCCTCCGCTCTTATTTATTTGTGGCTGACTTCATACTGTTTTCCGCGTACATCCACCTAGCAACTTAACAAATGGCGGAGCACACTTACCCCTATATAAGCGCTGGAAAGTTGATACCAAAGGGGCCGTGGATGTCAGGAGTTTTCTCGCCAACGCGAGCAAAAGTTAAAGAGCGCACACTGCGCACTGATAAATGGTGGCTCCAACCTGCAATTACATTTGGAGTTTTGATCAGCTTTGTAATTTATGCAACATTTCGCGCATTTGAAAATAAATATTATTTTTCAGAACCACTCGTTTCACCTTTTTATTCTCCTTGTCTTTCAACTAGTTGTATCGAGGGTTCATCACCTTTAGGTCAACCATTTAATAATGAATACTTTGGAATCGGAATCTCACCAGCGTTAATAATTTTGATTTTCCCGTTGGGATTCCGCATGACTTGTTATTACTACCGCAAGGCGTATTACCGCGCCTTCTGGATGTCACCACCTGCATGTGCTGTTGCTGAGCCACACAAAAAATACACAGGTGAAACACGCGCACCACTTATTTTGCAGAACGGTCACCGTTGGTTCTTCTACTTCGGATTAATTTTTAACGTACTACTTACTTACGACGCAATCATTGCGTTTCGAGATGAAGAAGGACATTGGGGCCACATGAGCGTTGGCACGCTTGTGTTATTACTTAACGCAACGCTGCTCTGGCTCTATTCACTCTCTTGCCACACATGTCGTCACACACTAGGTGGACGCTTAAAGCACTTCTCAAAACATCCTGTGCGTTACAAGATGTGGTCATGGGTTTCAGTTCTTAATCACAAGCACCCAACATTTGCATGGATCTCACTCTTCGGAGTTGCATTTGCAGATATATATGTACGCAACGTCGCTTCTGGCGCCTGGACAAACTTCTATTTCTTCTAAGTGAAAGCAGCTAATTTAATGACTAACCTCGAACGCCACTCATATGACGTAGTTGTCATTGGCGCTGGCGGCGCTGGATTACGTGCGGCAGTAGAAGCACGCGAAGCTGGTTTGCGCGTTGCAATTATCTGTAAATCACTCTTTGGAAAAGCGCACACAGTTATGGCCGAAGGTGGCGCCGCTGCATCAATGGGAAACGTTAATGACCACGACAATTGGAAAGTTCACTTCCGCGACACAATGCGCGGCGGCAAATTCCTTAATCACTACAGAATGGCTGAATTACACGCCAAAGAGTCACCAGATCGCATCTGGGAACTCGAACAATGGGGCGCACTCTTTGATCGCACATCAGAAGGAAAAATTAGTCAACGTAACTTTGGTGGACACGAATATCCACGTCTTGCGCACGTAGGTGACCGAACAGGTCTAGAACTTATTCGCACAATGCAACAACGCATCGTTGCGCTGCAACAAAAAGATGGCAAGACATATCAATCAATGGAGAGCCACCTCAAAGTATTTGCTGAGCTAACAGTTACTGAAATTCTTAAAGAAGATGGAAAAGTTGCAGGTGTCTACGGATACTGGCGCGAAAGTGGTGCAGAAGTTTTGTTCGAAGCACCTGCAGTAATCATTGCAACTGGTGGCGTTGGTAAAACATTTAAAATTACATCTAACTCCTGGGAAGGCACAGGAGATGGTCACGCACTCGCACTTAAAGCTGGTGCAAATCTTGTAGACATGGAGTTCTTACAATTTCACCCAACAGGAATGGTATGGCCACCATCTGTTCGTGGAATTTTGGTTACCGAATCAGTACGCGGTGAAGGTGGAGTTCTTACCAACAATAAAGGCGAACGTTTCATGTTTAAGTACATCCCAGATGTATTTAAAGATAAGTATGCAGATAACGAAGAAGAAGCCGATCGTTGGTATACAGATCAAGATAACAATCGCCGCCCACCAGAGTTATTGCCACGCGATGAAGTTGCTCGCGCAATTAACTCTGAAGTTAAAGCAGGCCGCGGCACAGAGCATGGTGGAGTATTCCTCGATGTTTCAAAGCGCCTTACTGCTGAAGTAATTAAGAAGCGCTTGCCATCTATGTGGCACCAGTTCTACGAATTAGCTGGCGTTGACATTACAAAAGAAGCAATGGAAGTTGGCCCAACATGTCACTACGTAATGGGTGGCGTTGAAGTAGAACCAGATACTGCAGCAGCAGTTGGTGTTCCAGGGTTATTTGCTGCAGGTGAAGTTGCTGGTGGAATGCACGGATCAAATCGTCTTGGTGGCAATTCACTCTCAGATTTACTTGTGTTTGGTCGTCGCGCAGGTATGGGCGCTGCAGAATACGTAAAGGGCGCGAAAGCTAGCCCAGTAAGTGAAGCAACTATTAAGGCTGCAGCAGATCGAATTGAAGCGCCATTCTCACGAAGCGGCGGAGAAAATTCGTACTCACTACACGCAGAGCTTCAAGAGATTACACATAACCTCGTTGGCATCATTCGCACAGGATCTGAATTAAAGGAAGCAATTGAAAAGATTGCAGAAATCAGAAAGCGCAGTGCAAATGTTTCAGTAGCAGGTGGTCGCAAATTTAATCCAGGTTTCCACCTTGCATTTGATTTAGACAACATGTTGTTAGTTGCAGAGAGCACAGCAAAATCTGCAATCTCTCGCGAAGAGTCTCGTGGTGGACACACACGCGATGACTTCCCACAACTAGATAACAAGTGGCGCCAGATAAATCACATCTCATCTTTCGATGGCAAAGAAGTAAACGTTCGCAAACAAACTCTTCCTGCGCTACCCAAGGAACTCTTTGACCTCTTTGATGTTCACGAATTAGAGAAATACATGACACCGGAAGAAATCACGAAAGGTGGTGCACGCTAATGGCACGCAAACTAAAGATGCGTATCTGGCGCGGAGATGCAGATAACGGCGCACTTCAAGATGTCACCGTCGAAGCCAATGAAGGCGAAGTTGTTCTTGATGTAATCCACCGTGTGCAAGCAACACAGATGGGCGATCTCGCTGTTCGCTGGAATTGCAAAGCCGGTAAATGCGGTTCATGTTCAATGGAAATTAATGGAAAGCCACGTCTTGCTTGTATGACTCAAGTTGCTTCATATGGTGATGAAGAAACAATTACTGTCACACCGCTACGTGCATTCCCAGTAATTAAAGATTTAGTGACCGATGTGTCATTTAACTACAAGAAAGCAATGGAAATTCCATCGTACGAACCACCTGCAAATCTCAAACCAGGTGAAGCGCGTATGGAGCAGATAGATGTTGAGCGCAGCCAAGAGTTCCGTAAGTGCATCGAATGTTTCTTGTGCCAAGACACATGTCACGTAATCCGCGATCACGAAGAGAATAAGAAGTCATTTGCAGGTCCACGCTTCTTTATCCGTATCGCAGAGCTAGATATGCACCCACTCGATACTCTTAAAAACCGTAAACAAAAGGCTCAAGAAGAGCACGGACTTGGAATGTGTAACATCACAAAGTGTTGTACTGAAGTATGTCCAGAACACATTCGAATTACAGATAACGCGATCATTCCGATGAAAGAGCGCGTAGTAGATGTTAAATACGATCCACTTCGCTGGTTAGGCACCAAGATTCGCAAACGCGAGGGTATCGTTTAATACATGAGTGAAGCCGTCAATGTGCGATCAATTTTATTGGTCTCACTTGGCGGAGTACTTGGTTCGCTCCTTCGTATATTCATCGGTGAGTTAATCACTAACTCTCGCACCGCAACTCTTGTTGCAAATCTCTTAGGTGTTGCTCTTGCAACGTTCTTACTCGTTTTGATGGAACGTCGAGGCACTACAAACCAACGCCACTTTTTGTTGCCGGGGTTTTGTGCCGGGCTAACAACATTTTCTGCAATGGCTGTGTACACACTCGAACCAAGTAATGGTGCCACGTTGTATATAGCCACAACTGTTATTGCGAGCTTGGCAATAATTGCAATTGTTATGCCGATTGCCCGCAAAGTGATTTCGGTACGCCCATGAACACTGCACTTCTAATGCTTGGCGCAGCAATCGGTGCACCGTTGCGTTTTGTCATTGACCAGTATTTGCGCAAGTTTTCTAATGCGCCATGGGGAACATTTACGGTAAACATACTTGGATCATTTGTTCTTGGTCTGACATGGGGCGCATCTGAAAACACTCTGGCACTTATTGCAATTGGTTTCGCTGGAGCATTTACAACCTGGTCAACATTTGTACTCGATACATACCTTGCATTTGAGTTAAAGAAATTCAAAGTTGCTGCAATTAATTACGCGGGCTCATTACTTATTGGTTTGCTCGCGGCCTCTGTTGCTTTAAATCTAGTAGCGTAAAGAGCGCATCCACTTTTCAACTTCATCTGGATGACGCGGTAAACCTTCACTCAAGTTGCGATATCCATCAGCAGTCACCACCACATCATCTTCAATTCGAATTCCGATACCGCGATATTCAGGTGCGAACATGTCATCATCTGGCTGTATATAAAGCCCTGGTTCTACTGTTAAAACCATTCCTTCTTTGAGTGTTCCAAGCACATAATCTTCATCGCGCGCTTTATCGCAATCATGCACATCCATACCGAGCATGTGGCTTACACCGTGAAGAGTCCAGCGACGGTGCAATCCATTTTCTGGCAACAATGATTCTTCAGGTGACATAGGCAGAACACCCATATCCCAAAGCCCTTTTGCTAATACAGCTTGGCATGCAGCGTTAATGGATCTAAATGTCGCACCAGGTTTTACAGCGGCAAATCCTGCAAGTTGTGCTTCATAAACCAATGTATATAAAGCACGCTGCGCAGGCGAGAACTTTCCAGAAATAGGCAATGTGCGGGTGATGTCCGCTGTGTAATACGAATCCATTTCGATTCCAGCATCAATAAGAATTAATTCACCTGGACTAACTTTTCCATCATTTTGAACCCAGTGCAACACACATGCGTGGGAACCAGATGCGGCAATTGTTTCGTACCCAACATCATTTCCGGCAATGCGTGCACGTCCAAAGAAAGCTGCTTCTACTACGCGTTCTCCGCGCGGGGTGCTAACGGCTGCAGGTAATGCGCGCACAACATCAGCAAAGCCTTTTATGGTTTCATCACACGCACGTTGTAACTCAGAAATTTCGTATTCATCTTTGATTAAACGCGCGGCAGAAGTAAATGATAAGAAATCTGCTTCATGCGGATGTACTGCAATATTTTTATCAACCATTGGATCTTGGCCGCGAATAGTTACAGCATGGGTGCCATCTTTTAAAATCGCTTCAAGTTCTTCTACTGAACGAGTTTGAATCTGATAACGACTCTCGGCTTCGCTTAATGTAAAGCGGCGCCCGACCCAGAGTTCGCCATAACGTCTATCTGTATAAAAAGCGTGAGTGTCGCGAGTAGAACGAGGATGAATAAAGAGAAATGTTTCATGTCCATCATCACGAGGTTCTAATACAAGAACTGCGTCCGCACTTGCTTCGACACCTTGCACGCCAGAGTAATAAGCAAAAGCTGAGTGAGGTCTAAATCTGTAATCGGTGTCGTTGCTGCGAACTTTGAATCCGCCTGCCGGTAAAACTAAACGCATACCTGGATATCGCGCAGATAAAGTTGCACGGCGAATAAATGCGGATGTAACAGCGGGACCAGCAACAACATCTTCTAAATCAGATGCAACCCAACCTTCAGACATAAATTTTGCATAAGCAGGAGAAGGCGTGTTATCCCGCGCAGCTTTAACAGGCTCTGTTGCAGGTGAATTCTCTTCTTTTTGATCCACGCATGAAGTCTAAAGCAAAATTTCTACTCTTCGCTCGAATCGTGCTCTGATATTTTTCTTCCATGCAAAAGCCACTTCGAGTGTTAATCACTCCTGACTCCTTTAAAGGATCAGCCACAAATCAGGAAGTAGCGGCCGCAATTGCGCGAGGATGGAAAAAGGTGCGCGCACAGGATGAGATTACGTGCATCCCTATGGCAGATGGCGGTGAAGGAACACTAGAAACATTTGCGATGAGATTTCCTAGTGCGCAACGCTTTACTGTTGAAGTTAACTTTCATGAAAAACAAAATCGCAAAGCAACCTGGCTTCTTCTAGATGACGGCACGGCAATCACAGAACTTGCAGATGCATGTGGATTAACCCATATGAAAGTTCTTGATCCACTTAACGCAAGCACATTCGCATTTGGTCAGGTCTTAAAATCAGCTGCTGAAAATCCAGGAGTAAAGAAAATAATTGCGTGCATGGGCGGATCAGCAAGTACCGATGGCGGAGTCGGTGCGTTGATTGCTCTAGGTGCACGATTTCTAAACGCATCTGGAAATTCGATAGCGCTAGGCGGTGCAGGATTACAAGAGATTGACTCAGTTGATTTTTCACAGATGACACAACCACCATTACTCGGTTCTGTTTCATTAGCCGATGTTAAAAACTCCTTACTTGGAAACAACGGCGCTGCAGAAGTTTATGGACCACAAAAAGGTGCAACGGATGAAGATATAAAAGTTCTAGAAGCAGGCTTAACTAAATTGGTGCACATAAGTGGGAAAGAAGACTTTGCAGGCGCAGGCGCCGCAGGAGGAAGTGCATTTGGTTTGAATTACGGTTGGGGAACTTCACTAGATTCTGGTGCCAAAGTAATTAGCGAAGTAATGGGATTACATAAAGAGATTAACGAATCCGATGTTGTAATAACTGGTGAAGGAAGATTCGATCAGCAAAGCGCACAAGGCAAAGTTGTTGGTTTGATTCAAGAACTCGCGGCGCAACATAAGAAGAGAGTGCTGTTATGTGTCGGCAGCACGGCTCTGGATTTTTCTTCAAACCAACTCTTGGGAGTTGTTTTAGAGCAGTTAGCTGGTAGCAAAGACGCAGCGATGACTCAATCAATAAAGTGGTTAGAACGGGCTGGAGAGGAATTAGCCCTTCAAGTATGAAAGCCGGTAAACTACGGAGTGCACCAGGAGACGTCGCATAGCCCGGTCGAGTGCGCCTCACTGCTAACGAGGTAAGGGGTAAAACCCTTCAGGAGTTCAAATCTCCTCGTCTCCGCTCCACGCTTTCTAGAAATAAAAAATGGAGAGCTACTAGATCTTTAAGGGAGTGAGAGTACACATGGGTATTCCTGAAAAAGATTTAGCGATACTTGAAGAGATTCAAACTCGCACCCTTTGGCTCACTATGCGGATGATTGATTATGCAAATCATGATCGCCCAAATTTGGATGGAATCAAAGTAGGAGGACACCAGGCATCTAGCGCATCAATGATTTCTATTTTAACTTCTCTTTATTTCCATCATCTTGATGCAAATGATCGAGTAAGCGTAAAGCCACACTCATCTCCTGTTTTTCACTCAATTCAATACTTGCTTGGAAACTTGGATAAGAAATATCTCACATCACTTCGAAGCGCTGGTGGTCTCCAAAGTTATCCATCACGAACAAAAGATCCGGATACTGTCGATTTTTCTACAGGTTCTGTTGGCCTCGGTGCCGCCGCCCCACTCTTTGCCGGAGTTACTCGTCGTTATGTTGACGCTCATTTTGGTGCACGACCAGCTTCACGTTTTATTGCACTCATAGGAGATGCCGAACTCGATGAAGGAAACATTTGGGAAGCGGTCGCAGATCCGGCAACAGATGGCCTTGGAAATGTTATGTGGGTTGTTGACTTTAACCGCCAATCATTAGACCGAGTTATTCCAGGCATTCGCATCGCACAATGGCGCGCACAATTTGAAGCAGCTGGCTGGCATGTGGCTGAAGTTAAATATGGTTCCAAACTCAAGAAAGCATTTGCAGCTCCCAACAGCGATTTATTTAAACAATGGTTTGACGATATTCCAAACGAGCAATACCAGTCTCTATTTGGTCAGAAGTTAGAAGATTTACGCGCGCGATTCTTAGATGGTGCGCCAAACGGAGTCGAAGAACACCTCAAGCGATACACCGATACTGAACTCTTTGAGATTCTCAGCGACCTCGGTGGTCACAATATTGAATCTCTCGTTGAAACTTTTCAAGAATGCGATGGCGTAACAGATCGACCAAGTGTTGTATTTGCATACACAGTGAAGGGATGGGGATTGCCAATGGCAGGAGACCCACGCAATCACTCAGCTCAGATGCAAGTTGAACAAATCGACGTATTGCGCAAAGAATCAGGACGTACGCTAGAAAATGAATGGGATGGCTTTGAATTAACAAGCGATGCCGGAAAATTCCTCGCACTTCGTAGCGCGGCCCTCAAGCGACCAGATCCTGTTGCGCAAATAGATGCCGTAATCCCGATAACTACGAATGCAAAGAGCACAGGAACAATCTCAACACAAGAAGTATTTGGTCGCGTACTCAGCGAAATTAGTCGTGATGAAGCAATTCGTCCCTACCTTGTAACTACGGCACCCGATGTTGCAACATCAACCAACCTCGGTGGATTTATCAACCGTACCGGTGTATTTCATCCTAAAGAATTGCGTCGCTGGAATGAAGATCCAATTCTCAAATGGGCTGAAGGTCCTACGGGCCAACACATAGAACTTGGCATAAGCGAAATGAATTTATTTATGCTCCTTGGGATGCTTGGTCTTTCTTATGATCATTCCAATCAACCACTTATTCCTATCGGCACTGTCTATGACCCATTTGTCCTTCGTGGTCTTGACGCATTTATTTATAGCGTTTATTCCGGTGCAAAATTTATTATTGCCGGCACGCCATCAGGGGTAACTCTCGCACCTGAAGGTGGTGCACACCAATCAACAATTACCCCATCAGTTGGAATGGAATTACCAGGGGTTGTTCTCATGGAACCTACATATGCTCAAGCACTTGATTGGATGCTCTGCGATGCGATTGCACACGTTGCTGGCAGCAAGATTGATACAACTCCTGATTTACGACCAAATGAATTGGCATTCTATTTCCGACTTACAACCCGCCCAATAGATCAAACCCCATTCAATGATGCTCGCGATCGCTTAGGTGAGGCACTGCTTCGTTCGCAAGTATTAGCTGGTGCTTATCGATTAGTAGATGGTCGTAACACTCCCGGTGCTGTTATTGAAGATACAAATGCACCAGTAGTTCACCTAGTTGGTACTGGTGCTGTTATGCCTGAAGTTCTAGAAGCAGCGAAAGAGTTAGCCAGTGAAGGAGTTGTTGCACACGTTGTAGATGTCACTTCACCTGGTCGTCTCTATGGCAGCTGGCAGCGAACATTGAAACAAGGAATTCGTACTGCAAGCACTCCATCTTTTCCTGGCGCGCTACGTCCAATATTTACAGAACGTGCACCGATTGTTTCAATTCACGACGGTGCATCCCACGCAATGGCGTGGTTGGGTTCAGCGCTCGGTATGCCACAAGTTGCAATGGGTGTCGACGTATTCGGCCAATCAGGAACAATTCACGATCTTTATAAGATTCATGATCTTGATTCGGGTTCAATCGTCAATGGTGCATTAGCAGCCCTTAGTTTGAATGTGTAGACTTTATCTGTGACCACACCAACAGCTGGTGCAAAATTCAAACAAGCCCTCGCCGATGAAAAACCACTGCAAATTGTTGGAACAATCAATGCCAATCATGCACTCCTTGCAAAGCGAGCAGGCTATCGAGCAATTTATTTATCAGGTGGAGGAGTTGCAGCAGGCTCTCTCGGAGTACCTGATTTAGGAATTACAACTCTTGAAGATGTTTTAGTCGATGTACGCCGCATCACTAACGTTTGCGATACGCCATTATTAGTAGATGCTGACACTGGTTTTGGGCCGTCTGCTTTCAATATTGGCCGTACAGTAAAAGACTTGATTAAAGCTGGCGCAGCCGCAATGCATATTGAAGATCAAGCGGGTGCTAAACGTTGCGGACATCGCCCCAATAAAGAAATAGTTAGTAGGAGCGAAATGGTTGACCGCATTAAAGCAGCAGCAGACGCTCGCACTGATGACTCATTTCAAATTATGGCTCGCACCGATGCTATTGCAAATGAAGGCATTGATTTAGCAATAGAGAGAGCCCTTGCATACATTGATGCGGGTGCAGATTTAGTTTTTCCAGAAGCAATTACCGACCTAAATGATTACAAAAAGTTTGCCCAAGCTGTAAAGAAACCGATCCTTGCCAATATCACTGAATTTGGCCTGACCCCGCTCTTCACCCGTGACCAGTTAGCTGCGCAAGGCGTTGGAATGATTTTGTATCCGCTCTCAGCCTTTAGAGCCATGAATAAAGCAGCCGAAAATGTTTATGAACACATTCGCCGTGATGGAACTCAAGCAGATGTTATTAGCTCAATGCAGAGTCGTGAAGAGCTATATGAGCGCATCAATTACCACGCATTTGAAAAAGCGCTCGATCAATATCGCGACGAAAAATAAGGAGCAGTTCTCTCATGGCAGATTTCAAACCAAAGAAATCAGTTGCGCTCTCAGGTGTTACCGCAGGCAACACAGCCCTTTGTAGCGTGGGTAAAAGTGGAAACGATTTGCACTACCGAGGCTTTGATATCGCAGACCTTGCAGCAAATTGCGATTTCGAAGAAGTAGCCCATCTACTTATTCATGGCACTTTGCCTTCTGCTTCTCAGTTAATCGCGTACAAGAAAAAACTGCAAGGACTTCGCTCGCTACCACCGCAGGTAAAAGCAATTTTGGAACAGATTCCAGCAACGGCACATCCAATGGATGTAATGCGTTCGGGTGTTTCAGCACTTGGTTGTGTCACACCAGAAGGCGACGCACATACAACCGAAGGTGCACGCGAAATTGCGGACAAACTCATTGCGTGTCTACCTTCAATGCTTCTTTATTGGTATCACTTTGCCAATAGCGCAAAGCGAATTGCGGTAGAAACAGATGATGATTCAATCGGTGGACACTTCCTTCACTTGCTACATGGCAAGCCAGCCAGTGAGCTCTGGGTTAAATCAATGCATGCCTCACTAATTTTGTATGCTGAACACGAATTCAACGCCTCCACATTTGCTGGACGCGTAATCGCTGGTACTGGCTCAGATCTCTTCTCTGCAATTACTGGTGCAATCGGAGCACTGCGTGGACCAAAGCATGGTGGCGCCAATGAAGTAGCCCTTGAAATCCAAGAACGTTATTCAAATCCAGAGCAAGCCGAAGCTGATATTCGGGAACG
>Ga0315900_10004624_pt1 | contig 19304 bp, 19 predicted proteins | sample LakEriMetagenome_FD_203521 | JGI IMG/M metagenome (GOLD analysis project Ga0315900, IMG submission 203521) | Freshwater fungal communities from buoy surface, Lake Erie, Ohio, United States - Buoy 12 MA114 | ecosystem: Environmental > Aquatic > Freshwater > Lake > Lake biofilm | place: USA: Lake...
CATTGAGCGCCTTGACCACGTCGGTGAGCTTCGCGGCGGCATCGAGCTGCATCACGTTGCCGCCGTCCTGACGAATCTGGATGTCGGCCTTCTCGGCGACGACGGTCTGACCTTGCGAAAATGGCCCCGGCTGCGACACCACGGGCGTCGACGAGATGGTGACACTGAGATTGCCATGTGCAACCGCGCTCGGCGCAAGCGTCACACTCTGGTTGATCACCACCGATCCGGTCCGCGCGTTGACCACGACCTTGGGGGTGGGCGTCGGCTGATTCACCTCGACGTTTTCGAGCTGGGCGAGAAAAGGCACCCGACGTTCGGCCTCTCCGGGAAGCCTCACCTGGATCACGCGACCGTCGATGGCTTGCGCGATCGCTGCGCCGCTTCCGGCAAGGGTCTGGTTGATCGCATCGGCCACACGCCCAGCCATCGTGAAGTCGCTCTGCGTGAGCTCGAGGCGGATGGTCTCGCCGGCCAATGTCGGGACCGGGACCGCGCGCTCCACCGTCGCGCCGGCGGGTACGCGGCCCGCGCTCAGGTGGTTGATCTGCACGCGGCTGCCCGCAGCCGAGGCACCTGCCCCGCCCACGATGACGTTACCCTGCGCCATCGCGTAGATCTGATTGTCGGCGCCTCGAAGCGGTGTCAGCAGCAGTGTTCCACCGCGCAAGCTGCGGGCGTTGCCCAGCGATGAGACCGTGACGTCGATCGTCTGCCCGGGTCGGGCGAAGGGCGGCAACTGCGCCGTCACCATCACCGCGGCCGAGTTGCGCAGCTGCGGCGTCACGCCGGGGGGCAGCTGGATGCCGAGTTGCGAGAGCATCGAATTGACGCTTTGCGCGGTGAAGGGTGCCTGGGTAGTCTGGTCGCCACTTCCGTCAAGACCGACCACCAGGCCATAGCCGAGCAGCTGATTGCTGCGAACCCCCTGCACGGTGGCAAGTTCCTTGACGCGCTCGGCGCGAACCAGCGCAGGCGTCACGACGAGCATCGCCATGACGAGCGTAGCGAGCACCGCCATGCGGCCGACGATCGGGGGAAGGTGCATGACGCTCAGATCGGCAGAAAGCTGAGGAAGAAGCGCGACAGCCACCCGGTGGTCTGCGCGCGATCGATGTCGCCGCGGCTGCGAACCTCGAGGCGGGCGTCGGCAACCTGCGTGGAGGTGACGACATTGCCCGGCAGGATCGTCGCCGGATTGATCACGCCCGAAAAGCGCAGTCGTTCAACGTTCTGGTTGATGCCGACCTGCTTCTCACCCACAACCACCAGGTTGCCGTTGGGCAGCACCTCGACGACCGTCGTCGTGATCGTGCCGGTGAACTCATTGTCGGTGCCGGTTTCGCCCTTGCCCTCGAAGGTATTGCTCGAGCCGCCCTCGGCGTTCAGGCGCTTGGTCGCATTGGGCGTCAGGAAGGGCAACAGGGCGACGTTGGCCTCGACGCTTCCCTTGCGATCAAGCGAGCTGTTCGAACTCTGCTTGGCCGAGTACTTTTCCTGAATCTGAATCGTGATCACGTCGCCCACGAGCCGCGCCCGGCGATCCTCGAACAGCCCGCGGTGAGCGCCAGCCACGAAAATCGCCCCGGGCTCCGCGCTGTTGCTGGGCGGCACGAATGCCGTCTGTACCGGAGGCCGGATCGTGGTCGGTTCCCGAACATCGACGGTCGGACGCGCCATCAGATCGTTGCAACCCGACTGCAGCAGCAGCATGACCGCAGCGCCGGCCGTCAGCAGCATGCGCCACACGGCGGCGGCGACATGCATTTTCCTCGGGATGCTCATCGGCCCCTCGCTCACAGCTGCGACACCCGGGCCAGCATCTGGTCCGAGGTCTGGATCGCCTTCGAGTTGATTTCGTAGGCACGCTGGGTCTGGATCATCGCAACCAGTTCCTCGACGACATTGACGTTCGAGGTTTCGACGAAACCCTGTTTCAGCGTGCCGGTGCCATTGGTTCCCGCCGGCCCGAGCGTCACCACGCCGGAAGCCGCGGTTTCGAAGAACAGGTTCTGGCCCCGGGGCTCGAGACCGGCGGGGTTCACGAAACTCGCAAGTTGCAGGTTGCCGACCACGCGCGGGATGGCCTGGCCGGGCTCGAGGATGCTCACCGTACCGTCGCCGCCAATCGTCACCGACTGCGCGCTCGCGGGGATCGTGATCGGCGCTGGCCCGAGTGGAAAGCCGCTCGAGGTCACAAGCTGGCCCTGCGCATCGACACGCAGCTGTCCGTCGCGGGTATAGCCGACCGAACCGTCAGGCATCTGTACCGCGAGAAAGCCAGCGCCGTTGATCGCAACGTCGAACTTGTTCTCGGTCTGCTGAAGAGCCCCCTGGCTGAAAATCCGCGACGTGGCCACGCTGCGCACGCCGACACCGAGTTGCAGCCCGGTGGGAAGCTGTGTCTGCTGCGTGCTCTGCCCACCAGCCTGGCGCATGTTCTGGTACAGCAGGTCTTCGAAGACCGCGTGTGAACGCTTGTAGCCGACGGTGCTGACGTTCGCGAGGTTGTGCGTGATCGTGTCGAGCTGCGTCTGCTGCGCATCAAGCCCGGTCTTCGCAATCCACAGCGATCGAATCATGATTGAGGCCTCAACCTTTCAACGAAAGCAGCTGCGCGGCGCGCTGCTCGTTCTGCTCGACATTGGACAGCAGCTTCATCTGGATCTCGAACTGGCGGGCGAGCGCGATCATGCCGACCATCGACTCGACAACATTCACGTTGCTGCCCTCGAGCGCTCCCGACGACACCCGTACCAGAGGGTCGTCGGCCGCAGGCTCGCCCCCGGCGATACGAACCATTCCGTCGGGCCCCTTGGCGAGGCTCGCCGGCTCGGGATTGACGAGCTTCAGCTTGCCTACCTGAATCGGCGGCTGATTCGCCTGCCGGGCGCTGATCGTTCCGTCGGCACCGATCAGTACGTCGGCGTTCGGCGGAATCGTGATCGGCCCCCCGTCGCTCAGCACCGGCAGGCCGGCGGCGCCGATTAGCGTTCCGTCGGCTGCAAGCTGGAAGTGGCCATTGCGCGTCAGCGCTTCGCCACCGTCCGGGGCTTGCACGACGAACCAGCCGTTGCCGCGGATGGCCGCATCGAGCGAGCGGCCGGTGGTGCTGACGGGCCCCTGCTCGTGGTTGAAGCCGGCACTCGCCTCCATGGCCATCACGCGGGTCGACGCGGTACCGGCCGCCTGCACCGGGACGGCACGAAAGGTCATCAGATCGGCACGAAAGCCCGCGGTGCTGGCATTCGCCAGATTGTTGGTCAGCGCCTCCTGGCGCTGCGCGAGCGCTTTCGCACCCGACGCCGCGAGGTAGATCATCCGGTCCATCTACGCCTCCGTGCCCGTCGCCTGTGCCTTCTTCAGCGCAGATTGACGATGGTCTGCAGCAACTGGTCCTGCGCGCGAATGGTCTGGGCATTCGCCTGATAGACGCGCTGCGCGGTAATCATGCTGACGAGTTCGCCAGTGAGTTCCACGTTCGACTGTTCGAGCGCACCTGACTGGAGATTGCCGAGGCTTCCCGTGCCAGGTGACTGCGGCTGGTTAGGCGGGCCTGAAGACGCCGTCTCGACCCATCCATTACCGCCAATTGGCTGCAGCCCCTGCGGGTTTCGGAAATTGGTGAGTACCAGGCGTGCCTGCACCTCGGAGCGGCCGTTGGTGTATCGCGCCAGGATGTTGCCTTCACTGTCGATCCTGAAACCTGCGAGTTCACCAACACCATAGCCATTCTGATTCATCGATGTGACGACAAACGGCGAGCCGAACTGAGAGATGGTCGTGAAATCGAACTCGATCTCAGAGGCACCACCTTCATTCGTCGGGAAAGGCACCTGGATCGGCATCGGCGGCGGCACCGGGTCGAGACGCCCCGTTCCGTTGAAGGTGAGCGCCTGGATGGGGCCGGGCGCGACGGCCGGCGCTGGCGGATCGATTTGCGTACCGTCGAAAGTCGCATGCACTGCCCACGCGTTGTCGGCGGTCTTTCGGTAGTAGACCGCAAGCGTATGGGCTTGGCCCTGAGGCGAGTAGACCGTCATCGATGCCACGTTGTTGTACGTCCCGGGATCCGCTGGATCAAAGGCATCGACGGGAGCCAGCGCACGTGCATCGAGGTTCGAGCCCACCGCGATCTCGCTGGTGGCGCGCGGCGGCAGGTTTGCCATCGACGTCCGGATGTCAGTCGTGATCTGGCTCATCACCCCCGTGGTGCCGTCCACGACGTTACCCTGAAGCCGCCCTCCCTGGGTCGTCACGACATAGCCTTGTGCATCAACCTTCAACTGCCCGTTGCGGGAGTAACTGAGCGCACCATTGGTCGAGATCTGAAAGAAACCCTGGCCGTCGATCGCCACGTCCATCGGATTGTTCGTACTTGAGATATCTCCCTGGGTGAATTGCTGGGCAATGCTGGAGACCGTGACACCAATACCAACGGTATTGTTGCCACTACCGCCCAGAGAGTTCGCGAAGGCGTCCGCGAACTCAGCGCGCGCCGACTTGGCACCTATCGTGCCCGAATTCGCGATGTTGTTACCGATCACGTCGAGGGTTCGCGCCGCCGCGTTCAGCCCGCTAAGTCCCTGCTGAAAACTCATGCCATCACTCCTGGAGGTTCATCCGTCGGAAGGTTGATCGAGAAACGTTGTCCGGAATAGGAAACGACACCCACGCGATCAAAGAATCGCGCGGACGGCGGCCGGCGCCACCGCGCCCCGACCGAAGAGTTCGAGACGCACGCCACTGCCGTCCTGCGCCACGCCGCTGACCCGGGCCGAGCTGAGCGCGGTTGCCGCTACCGGCTTGCCGTCTTCGCCCACGGCGCTCACCCTTACCCGGTATTGCCCGGCACGTGCCGGCTCGCCATCGGCTCCCACACCATTCCAGTCGAGGCTGATCACGCCGGCGGCAGGCGCCTCGAAGTTGCGGCTGAACACGACGTTGCCAGCCGCGTCGAGCACCTCGGCCTGCGCCCGACGAGCCTGCGCCGCGAGTTCGATGCCCAGACGATGACTCGTTTCCTCACCCGTGCGCTCGAAGCGCTCGCCGGCCACGAGCACCTGCCGCCCGAGCGCACCCACCGAATCGAGCGGCGAGCTGCGGTCACCACGATCGACCAGCTTGGCGACCGACGCGTTCAGCGACTCGATGCCCCGCACGGTATTGATCTGGGCGAGCTGGGAGGTGACCTGCGCGTTGTCCATCGGATTGAGCGGGTCCTGGTTGCGCATCTGCGCGACCAGCAGCTTCAGAAATCGATCTTCGGTGCCGCTGGCGCTCGCGGTCGCATCGTTGCCGGTCGCGGCTGGGGCCCCACTGCGTGCTCCCCCCGAGGCGGCCTGAATTTGCGCAAGGCGCGCGGCGGCTGCCGCGCTGTCGTTGGTGCTCGTAATGGTCACGATGGGCTCCAGGCTCACTGGCCGAGCTGCAGCGTCTTGAGCAGCAGCTGCTGGGTGGTGTTCAGGACTTCCACGTTGTTCTGATAGGAACGGGAGGCAGCGATCATGTTCACCATCTCCTCAACCGCATTGACGTTGCTCGAGGTGACGAAGCCCTCGGCGTCGGCCTGCGGATGCTTCGGATCGTAGGAGCGCTTTCCCGGCGTGGCATCCTCGACGATGCCACTCACCCGCACGCCCGATACGCCATCGGCGCGCGCGGGTTGGCGGGCTTCGAAAAGCACCTGACGCGCCTTGTAGGCCGCGCCGTCCGGACCGGCAACGCTGTCGGCGTTGGCCAGATTCGACGCAACGACGTTGAGACGCTGGCTCTGCGCGGCGATCGCCGTCGAGCTGATCTCGAAGATGCGGGAAAGCGACATCGTTTCTCTCCTCGTCCCTCAGTGCTTCGCGGGCCGGTCGCTCATTCGCCGCGGATCGCCGAGAGCATGGTGCGTACGCCCCCATTGATGAAGCGAAGCGTTGCCTCGTAGCGAACCGCGTTGTCGGCGAAGTTCGCACGCTCCCGATCGAGTTCGACCGTGTTCCCGTCGGCGGAGGCCTGCTCAGGACTGCGGTACAGCAGCGCGGGATCACTCGCGCTCGTGCCTCGGGCGGCAATCGCGCTCCGGTGGATGCCATGGGTGCGAGCGGCATCGCTGACGGTCGCCGCACCGGGAGCGCCGCCCGCATCTGCCAGCACCTTCGCGAAATCGAAATCCCGGGCCTTGTAGCCCGGGGTATCGGCGTTGGCGATGTTGGCAGCAAGCACCTTCTGGCGGTCGGCGCGCAAGGTCAGCGCCTGGCCCTGAAACTGAATCGAATGAAGGAACCGATCGAGCATCACGCCTCCCTCGGCGGTTGCGTGCAGGGCGGTTTCTGCCGATCGACATCGGAGACGCCATGACCCACGAACAGGTCGATTATTCGGCGCCGCGCCGGGAACTTAAGCAGCGATAAGCCGGCCGCATACCCTGCTTATCGGCGCCCACGATCGACCGGCATCCGCGCAAAGTCGCGGAAACGCTGGGGAGCCTCCCATGATCGCCCGTACCTCGCGCCCGCTTGCGCCTTTCGTCCTGTTGCTCGTGATGGCCGCCGCTGCGGCGGCATGGCTGATGCCTGGTCCAGTGCTGGCCAGCGATCCGGTCGAAGAAGCCGTCAAACGCCTGGTGGAGCGGGAACTCGGCGCCGACGCCACGCAGCACCGGATCTCCGTGAGTGTTGGTCAGCTCGACCCCAGGGTTCGACTCACCCCCTGCGAACGCGCTGAACCCTTCGTACCGCCCGGCTCACGCCTCTGGGGCCGCGGGCAGGTCGGGATTCGCTGCACGAGCGGAGCGAGCTGGATGGTTCGCCTGCCGGTCAACGTTCAGGTCTTCGCATCGGTTCCCGTTGCCGTCCAGCCGCTGAGCGCAGGCGCCGTCATCGCGGCGACCGACTTCCGGCTGGAGGAAGCCGAGCTCACCCGCGAACAGGCACCGCTCGTCAGCGACCCTGCAACGCTCGTTGGCAGACAACTGACTCGACCCGTTGCCGCGGGCCATGCTTTCAGGGTTGACTCGGTACGCGTGCCGCCGAGCGTGAACGCCGGCGACCCGGTGCAGATACTCGTGACCGGTCAGGGCTTCACGCTCGCGGGCAGCGGAGTCGCACTCGCCCCCGCGAGCGAGGGTCAGGTGCTGCGTGCCCGAACGGATACCGGCAGGGTGGTCGCGGGGACGTTACGCGACCGGACGATCGAGGTGCGGCTCTGACACCACACCTGGAAAAAGCGCGAAAGAATTCCCTCAAGAAGCTGGCGGGCGGGCCGATAATGCGTCCATGATCCCAGAAACGGTCCGGCCATCGACAGGGAGTCCGTGATGAAGATCGGCAGCAATCTCGACAGCAAACAGGTCGACACGCTCAATCGAGCAGCAAATGGCTCACGCGCGCCCACGTCGCCCAGCGGCAGCATAGGCGGCGTCCAGGCCATCGACAAAGTCCAGCTTTCGGCAACGTCGCAAAGCCTCGCTGCAACCGAGCAAGCCACGGCAACCATCCGTGCCGAGAAGGTGGCGGAGGTGCGCGCGGCGATCGAACAGGGCCGCTTCCACGTCAGCGCCCAGGTCGTCGCCGACCGCATGATCACGGCAGCCTCTGAGCTGGTCGAGACGATGGCCACCGGGCGAGGCGCTCGCGCGTGACGCGTCAGCCCCAAGGGCCGGGATCCGATCCTCTCGACGCGCTCGAGCGGGCTATTGTCGCCCAGCGAAAGGCGCTGGTTGATGGACAGATCGATGAGTTGGCCATGGCCGGGGAAACACTCGCCAGGGCTCTTGCCGCGCTCACGGCCTTGCGGTCTGGCCGGCTGACGGCGGCGCAATCCGGACGGCTTCGACGCCTGCGTGCCATGGTCACCGCCAACGGCGAGTTTCTGACCCGCACCTCGTCTGCCGATCAGAGACGACTCGAGGCATTGCTCGGTCCGCGAACGACCTACGGAGCGCCCGTGGCGCCATCGTCGGGCAGCACAGGCGCGAGACGACTCGGCACCGCCTGACTGTTCGACGGCAGCGGGCCGACGCTGCAGCCCACCCGAACCATCGCGGTTTCAATGCGGGCCGCAAGGCCATGTACGGCGTGAGTGCGCGGGATGACGCCGCCGGCAAGCGTGTTCGACTCGCACCGCCGGGCATCGAGCGCGACAAGTCAGGTCTGACGCGCAGTGCTCGCGCTCGGCTTCAGGTCGTCGCGCAGCGCTCCGAGTTCGGTAACGATCGCCGCAAGCTCGGCTGCCGTCACGCCCATGACCGCAACTTCGCACGCAGCCTGGCGACTGCCTGGCTGTGGAGCTGCGAAACGCGAGACTCGGTGACGCCCAGCACGGCACCGATTTCCTTGAGATTCATTTCCTGCTCGTAGTACATCCCCATCACCTGCTTTTCGCGTTCGGGCAGGGCCTCGATGCCAGCCATCAAGTCAGCACGGAATCGCTCGTCGCGCAGACGCGCGAGGCTATCGGTCTCCTCGGCGACCGAGTAGCGGTCCAGAAACCCTTCCTCCGAATCATCGCCACCCAGCTCGTCGAGGTAGATGAGTTGCGAGCCGCGGGCCTCGCCCAGCAGCAGGTGATACTCACCGATCGGCATGCCGAGTTCGGCGGCAATCTCGGTATCGCTCGGGCTGCGGCGCAATCGCTGTTCGAGCCGCCGTACCGCACCCTCGATGGTGCGCTGGTTGCGGCGTACGGATCGTGGTAACCAGTCACTGCCACGCAATTCATCGAGCATCGCGCCACGCACCCGCTGCATGGCGAAAGTCTCGAACTGGGCGCCCTGGTTGGCCTGATAACGGGAGAGCGCATCGAAGAGGCCGATCATGCCGGCCTGCACGAGATCATCGAACTCGACGTTGGCCGGCAACTTCGCGATGAGCTGCGCCGCCACGCGACGAACCAACGGCCCGTACTGGTCGATAGCTGCCTGGTGGTTCAACGTGCCGCGTGCCGTGTACATCGGGATCAGGCTCTTGTCAGTGGATGCGTCGCTCTGCCGGTTCGAAAGCTTGCAAGCGCCATGCCTGTGCGCCTGTGGCGATGCGCTCGAAGGCTCGAGCACATGGCCCATCGGCCGCAAGCGCGAAGACGCTGGCTCGAAGCCGTACAGCCTCCTCGAGCTCGGGCTCATGAAAGAGTGTGCCCCCGTAGGCCACCTCGGCCTCGAGGAAACGGGCTGCAACATCCGCCAGCCGGCGATGCCGAGTGGTGGCATCGAACTCGGATTCTCCGTCGACGGTATCGAAGACCACCCGAAAACGGGACACTCCATGGTCGCGAACCATCGCCTTGAGCCAGCTGTAGGTAGAGGTCAGATCATCCTCGTGAGGTCCGCACAGCAACGTGGTGTCGGCACCGTAACCCGGCATGACCGCCCCGAGCAACGCCGCCGGCGCATGAAACAGGGCGACATCATAGCCGTCCTGAAAGGCGCCGATCGCGCTGAACACCGCTGCCTGCAACTCCGGTTGCCCAACCATCGACGCAGCGCCGCGTCGGGCGCGGAGAACCGCGACGCCGTCGACACTACCTCGAAGCACCTCGCCGACCCGGCAGCGACCTTCGAGGAGGTCCTGCAGTTCTCGCTGCCGCTCGAGGCCGACGAGCGCGGGGACACCATCCCGATGCGCATCGATCACGATCGGACGCGAGCCGCCGCGCGCCAGCGCCGCTGCCAGGTTGAGCGCAAAGATCGAGCTGACCGCAGGCCTGGGATCGGACACCAGTGGCAGCAGGCGCAGCCCGCGCGGCCGGAAGAGCCGACGCAACCCGCTGGCCTGATCGAGACGCGACTCAAACATCGGTGCTGCGGCCGCGTCCACCACCCGCGCTGGCTGCGCTCGCGAACATCATCCCGAGCATCTCCTCGTCGAATTCGAAGGCTGGGGATGGGGGAACCGACAGCGCCTTTTCGACCAGCGAGCGGGGCTCGGCCCAGTGCCAGTCTTCAGGGACCCGTTGCCCGTCGGCAAGTCCGACAACCCGGATCTTGTGGCGAATCGCGCAGTCGAGCGCCGCCCCCGGACGAACCGCCTCGTCGAGCTTCGAGATGATCATGCCCGCCGCTTCGTTGCCGCGATAGGCGTGGACGACCTCCTCCAGGGTTTCGACCTGCGACGCGGCATTCACCACCAGCAGCTTGCCGATACCCTCGCCGGCCAGCGAGTCGAGCAATTCATCCACCCGTTCGTCGCGCTGACTGATACCCGCGGTATCGATCAGCACCAGCTTCTTGTTCTGGTAGAGCTGCAGGAAGTCCTGCAGCGACGGCGCGTCGTGAGCCACGTGCACCGGGACACCGAGCATTCGCCCGAAACTGCGCAACTGGTCTTGCCCGCCCACCCGGTAGGCATCGACCGTGACCAGTCCGATCGACTGCGTTCCGTGTCGCAGCGCGAAGCGCGCTGCGATCTTGGCGGTCGAGGTAGTTTTGCCGACCCCTGTCGGGCCAACCACGGCGAACACCCCGCCGGATTCGATCATGGCCCCCGACGGATCGGTGCGCAAATTGCGAATCAGCGCCTTGCGCACCCACGCGTCGGCAAGATCGTCGGTGCAGCCCTCGGGAAGACGGCTGACCAAGGCGCGAGACAGCGCGGGCGACAACCCCGCGGTCATCAGCGATCGCAGCAGGCGGCTGCGCACCGGCTGGCGCCGGGTGCCTTCGAACCATGCCAGGGCTTCGAGCTGTCCGGCGATGAAGTCCTTCATTTGCCGAAGCTCGCCAAGCACGGAACTCTGCACGGCCTCGGTAATGGACTCGCGCGCGTCGCCGAGCGCGGCAGCCACGGTGGCCGGCGTGACCGGCGCGGTCTGGGCGCCCGAAGGCGGAGGAGGTGATGTACGCAGACCGTCGCGCTCGAAGCGCCAGTCGGGCGTGGTCGCTTGCAGCGGCGCGCCGCGAGCAGCGCCGGCGCGTGAACCTCCCGCTGCCGGGCGCCGCGGCGCCTCGCCTGAGGGCCTTTGGGTGGTCTGCCTGCCCGGCACCCTTGCCTCGCTTTCGAGGGATCTCGTCGATCCTCCATCCTCGGGCTCCGCATCGACCTGGGCAGCGCGACGTGCCAGACGATCTCGCACATACTGCTGGAAGGAGAGCGTATTCATCTCTGGAAGCGCCGCCGCCTTGGCCGCTTGCGGACCTGTCTCGGAAGCGAACGCGGGACGGCCACCGGCTTCGATCTCGTCGGCCGGCGCTGCCGGCGGCGGCAGGCCAGGCGCCGTGCGGGTACTGTCGGGCATCGCAAGGATCTCGACTCCGCCGTCGACCGCACGGTTTCGCAGGACGATCGCATCGGCGCCGAATTCCGCGCGAAGCTTCGCGAGTGCATCCTTGTTCGTCCTGCCGAAGAAGCGTTTGACGTTCACTTGTTCTCTCCGATGATCCTGCCGATGCGGATCGACTGCGTTTCCGGAATCTCAGCGTGTCCGAGTACCCGAAGCCGAGGCGCCGCCTTCCTGAGGAGCTTCGCCAGGGGTGAGCGGACCCGGTCGGGCACCAGCAGGCAGGCTGCCACGCCGGCGTCTTCCTGGCCCTGCGCGGCATCGACCGCGCCCCTGACGACGAAATCTGCCACGCCCGGCTCCAGCGCCGCGGTCGCGCCGGGGGCAAGCGCCTGTACCAGCAGGTTCTCGAGGCCAGGCTCGAAGGCGATGACCGACAGCTCGCGCACCGGTCCGAAGATCTGCTGAACGATCGACGGCGCCAGCGCGATCCGTACCTCCCGCGTGAGCTCGTCGGGATCCTGGCTGCGTACCCCATGCTCGGCGAGGGTCTCGACGATGCCGCGCAGATCACGCACATGCACCGCCTCTTCAAGCAGGTTTTGCAGCACTCGCTGGAAGACCGCGACGGGAATCAGCTTGGGCACGACCTCGTCGCCGAGCTTCGGGGCGTAGCGGGCGAGGTGTTCGAGCAGTTCCTGCGCTTCGGCACGCCCCATCAGCTTCGAGGCGTGAACCTGCATCAGGTGGTGCAGATGCGTGGCCACCACGGTGGCACAGTCGACGACCGTGAAGCCCGCGCCAGTCGCAAGCTCCCGGGCCTTCTCGTCGATCCAGGTTGCCGCAAGACCGAAGGCGGGATCGATGGTGTTCGTGCCGGGCAGCGCGAGCGTGAGATGTCCCGGGTTAATCGCCATCAGGCTGCCGGGGAAAGCCTCCCCTTCGCCGATCACGACACCCTTCAGGGTCACGCGATAGCTGCCAGGACGCAACTCGAGGTTGTCGCGGATGTGCACCGGGGGCGGAAGGAAGCCGACCTCGGCCGCGAACTTCTTGCGCACCCCCTTGATCCGGGCCAGGAGATCTCCTCCCTGCTCCTTGTCGACCAGTGCAATCAGGCGATAGCCCACCTCGAGGCCCAGTTGGTCGACCGGCGCGACATCATCCCAGCTGGCATCGGACCCGGGCGCTGCCGCCTCGGCGCCTGCCTGAGGCAAGGCCGCCGCAAGCTCCCGTCGGCGTTCCCGTTCGGCGAGCCACCAGGCGAAGTAGGCACACGCGCCAGCGAGCAGCAGGAAAGAGAAATGCGGCATGCCGGGCACCATGCCCAGCAGTGCCACCACCCCGGCCGTAAGCCCGAGAGCCCGTGGCATCGACAGCAACTGCTTGGTGAGTTGCTGCCCGACATCATCCTCGGTACCGACCCGCGCAACGATCAGGGCCGCCGCCACCGACACCACCAGCGAAGGTATCTGGGCCACCAGCGCATCGCCGATGGCCAGCAGCACGTAGTTGTTGCTGGCCTGCGCGAAGCTCAGGTTGTGCTGGATGATCCCGATGCCGATGCCGCCGATGATGTTGATGAACAGGATCAGGATCGCCGCGATCGCATCCCCGCGGACGAATTTCGAGGCGCCATCCATCGACCCGAAGAAGTCCGCCTCCTGACTGACCTCGGCGCGCCGACGACGGGCCTCGGCGGCATCGATATTGCCGGCGTTCAGATCGGCGTCGATCGCCATCTGCTTGCCGGGCATCGAATCGAGGGCGAAGCGGGCCGACACCTCCGCGATACGCCCAGCGCCCTTGGTGACGACCACGAAGTTGATCACCGTCAGGATGGCGAACACGATGATGCCGACCGCGAAGTTCCCCCCGATCAGGAAGTGCGCGAAGGACTCGATCACCTTGCCCGCGGCATCGGTCCCGGTGTGCCCGTGCATCAGTACCGCCCGCGTGGACGCCACATTGAGCGACAGGCGCAGCAGCGTGGTGACCAGCAGCACCGTGGGAAAGACCGCGAAATCGAGCGGCTTGACCGTGTACGCACTGACCAGCAGAACCACGATCGCCAGGGCGATGTTGAAGCTGAAGAACAGATCGAGCAGCAGCGGCGGCAGCGGCAGGATCATCATCGCGAGCGTGAGCACGATGATCACCGGCATGGCCAGCGCCTGCCAGGGCGGCAGGCGCAGCGTGAGCCCACCGATCTGAACCACGACCGGCGCCTGACGACTGACCGCCGGCGCGTTCACCGGGCGGCCTCACGCGGATCGAAACCTGCCGGAACCGGCAGCGAATCCGGCATCACGGGCATCGGGCTGCGGCCGGGAACCCAGTGCCGAAGCCGGTAAACATAGGCAAGAACCTGCGCGACCGCCGTGTAGAGGGCCTCGGGAATCTCGCGATCGACCTCGACCTTCGCGTACAGCGCCCGGGCCAGCGGTGGCGCCTCGACCAACGGCACGCGCGCACCCTCGGCGATTTCGCGAATGCGGGCTGCCAGATGGTCGACACCCTTGGCAACCACGCGCGGGGCTCCGCCCTGCGCTTCGTCATAGCGGACGGCAACCGCGTAGTGGGTCGGGTTGGTGATGATCACATCGGCCTTGGGTACCGCAGCCATCATCCGCGCCATGGCGACCTCGCGCTGTCGGGCGCGCATCCGCCCTTTGACTTCCTGATTGCCCTCCATCTCCTTGAATTCCTCGCGCGCCTCCTCGTGAGTCATGCGCAGCCGCACCCGGTGGCGCCACCACTGCAACGGCACATCGATGACCGCGGCAAAGAAGAGCACGATGACGAGGAGGGCAATCCCGGCGACGAGGTGGCCTTGGGTGGCTGTCAGCGCCACTGCCAGCGGTGCCGCTCCGAGACCTGCGAACTCGGCGAAACGCGACGCCCCGAAGGCGAAGGCGACCGTGCACAGGATCGTGGCGAGCAGCAGCAGCTTGCCGAAGTTGATCAGGTTGTCGGCATCGAAGATCCGGGCGAAGCCGCTGACAGGGTTGACGCGCGAAAACTGCGGGGCAAGCGCCTTGGTCGAAAGCCCGACGCCACCTGGCAGGGTCGCGGCCGCCGCCGATACCAGCGCAAACAATGCTGCGGCGGGAATCACGATCATGGCGGCCGCGCCGGCCATCGTGCCGAGCATGCCAGGCAAAAGACTCGCGTCCATTGCCAGCGGGCGGCCAAAGCGCAGCCCCTGCCGCAGGAGATCGAGCGAGCCTTGTGCGATCGAGGGGCCGAGGGCGAGGAAAAGACCCAGCCCGGCGCCGACCACGGCGAAATGCCCGAGATCCCGCGAACGGGCGATCTGGCCCTCCTCGCGGGCTTTCGCCAGCTTGCGGGCCGAAGGCTCTAACTGTCGGTCTTCCTTGCTGCTGTCTTCGGAGGCCATCGGTCGGGTCCGAGCGGTACTCGAACCCGATTATTCGCGCGGGCGCGCGCTCCGAATCGCGGGAATAGGCAGGGTGAGCCCCACCATTCCCGGAAAGGCCTCGGATCAGGGACTGCCCTGCTCCGGCGGGTCCTCGGCGAGCTCGGCGCCGTTGAGCAGCCGCGACTCGGCCACCCGGTTCATGACAACGATCGAGATGCGTCGGTTGACCGGATGCCTCGGGTCGGCCGCATCGAGCGGCACTGCAGAGGCTACACCGACAACGCGGACGATCTTGCCGTCATCCATGCCGCCCGCCACCAGCTCGCGGCGCGAGGCATTCGCCCGATCGGCCGACAGCTCCCAATTGGAATAGCCCCGTTCGCCCGCGCCAAAGGGTGCACTGTCGGTGTGCCCCGACAGCGAAACCCGGTTGGGCACCTCGTTGAGTACCGCGCCGATCTGGCGCAGCAGGTCGCGCATGTGCTCGCGGACCACCGCCGAACCGCTGTCGAACATGGCCCGACTCTGGTCATCGACGATCTGGATACGCAGGCCCTCGGGTGTGAGGTCCAGTCGCATCTGTCGGCGCATTGCCGAGGTACGCGGGTTGGCGGCGATCGCAGCCTCGACCTTCGCCTTGAGCTCCTCGAGCAAGGCTCGCTCCTGGCGAAGGATTTCGCCCCGGGCCGCCTGCAGACTGAGTGCCTTGCGCACCCCACTGTCCACTTCGCCGCGCTTGACCTGGCCCACCGACCGGGTGAGATCCTGCCCGCCGCCCTGCACGATCGAGGAACTGTCGCCACTGCCGCTGCCGCCCGCGAGCGCGATCTTGAGCGGCGTGGAGAAGTGATCGGCGATCCCCTGCAGATCGCCCTTGGTGGTGGAACCGAGGAGCCACATCAGCAGGAAGAAGGCCATCATTGCGGTCACGAAGTCCGCGTAGGCGATCTTCCAGGCGCCCCCGTGGTGGCCGTGCCCTCCCTTCTTGACGCGCTTGACGACGATGATCTGCGACTTCTTGTCGCCTGCAGCCATGATGCCCTCCGAGCTTGCGATCGCCGACGGCGATCAGGCCTTCTTCTGCTTCACGTGCTGCTCGAGCTCGGCGAAGGACGGGCGTTCGGTGGAGAACAGCACTTTGCGACCGAACTCGACCGCGATCGCCGGCGCGTAGCCCTGCATGCTCGCCAGCAGCGTGGTCTTCACGCAGACGAGCTCCTTCGCGGCTTCGTCGGCCTTCTGCTCGAGCAGACTGGCCAGCGGTGACACAAAACCGTAGGCCATCAGGATCCCGAGGAAAGTACCGACCAGCGCCCCGGCGATCATGCCGCCGAGCACCGCCGGCGCCGCACCCACCGAGGCCATGGTCTTGACCACCCCGAGCACCGCCGCAACGATGCCGAAGGCTGGCAGTGCGTCGCCGAGCTTCGAAATCGAATTCATCGGGCCGTGTGCCTCCTGGTGATGCGTCTCGATCTCGCTGTCCATCAGGCTTTCGATCTCATGCGGGTTCAGATTTCCTGACACCATCATGCGCAGGTAGTCGGTGATGAACTCGACCAGATGATGGTCACTCGAGATCTCCGGATAGCGCTGGAAGATCGGACTGCTGTCCGGCTCCTCGACATCGCGCTCGATCGCGATCAGTCCTTCCTTGCGAGCCTTGGCCAGGAAGTCATAGAGCAGCGCCATCAGCGCGAGGTACCTCGCCTTCGTGTACTTCGAGCCCTTGAAGAGCGTTGGCAGGGCTTTCACCACCGCCTTGACGCTCTTCGTGCTGTTGCCCACCAGAAAGGCACCGATCGCCGCACCACAGATGATGAACATCTCGATAGGAGCCGCCTTGATCAGAATGCCGAAATTCCCGCCGGCAAGCGCATAACCGCCGAAGACGGCAATCATCACGACGACGTAGCCAATGATCACGAACATGGAGGGATTGCCTTTCGCTGCTCTTCCGCGAGATTACGGCCTGTCTCAGGGCTTCTTGAGCCGTTCACGTTGCCGTTCAGCGGTTGGTTGCGCCGACAAACGAAAAAGGCGGGGTTTCCCCCGCCTTGTCGTCAGTCGCCCCTCCCCACAGGAGGCGGGCGCCGGCGCCCGCGTTCAGTGGATCGACCCCTCGCGGCGGCCCTTGCCTGCCCGTGCCGGCGGCTCGCACAGGCCACAGACATAACCACCCGTGAGCTCGTAGGCGTGGTTCACAAACTGGCCTGAGCAGCGAGTGCAGCGCGTGAGGCAGAGCATGCCGGAGTCGACGAACTTCACGAGGCGCCAGGCCCGGGTGATCGACAGCAGCGCCTCGACACCATGCGTGCTCACCTCGGCGTGGTACAGCTCCCAGGCCTTCATCAGCACCTCGATCTCGTCGAGGGCGCTTGCTTTCTGCAGGTACTCGTAGATGTTCAGGAACAGCGACGCATGAATGTTCGGCTGCCACGAGAGGAACCAGTCGGTGGAAAAGGGTAGCTGGCCCTTGGAGGGCGACCGGCCCGCCACTTCCTTGTACAGCTTGAGAAGACGCTCGTAGGGCAGATTGGTTTCGGACTGCAGCAGCTGCAGGCGCGCGCCCATGCCGATCAGCGCGATCGCGCGCTGCACCTGCTTGTTGTCCTCGAGAAGGCTGCGGGCACCCATGTCAGACCGCCTCGCTGAACTTGCCGGCCATCAGGATGCTGGCATGCAGGCGCGACGCACTCGAGTCTTCGCGCTCGGCGCCGCGACGACCGTGATCGGCCAGCAGCGACCAGACCATCTCCTCGTCGAAGCGGAAGCGGCACATCAGGGTGTTGCCCGAGGCCACCTTGATCATCTGCGCGGGCGTCAGGGCCTCGATGATGGCCGCAACCTCCTCAGGAATGCCGAGGCGGTAAAGCGCCTGCGCCCTGTCGGCCCGAATCAACCGTTGAGCCAGGATCAGGTAGGAAAGATTGGCGTCGCGGATCTCGGCCATCAGGCGATCGTCGGTCATCGTGGTTGCTCCTCGGGGTCTGGCGCGACACGCCTGCTGACGTGTTCGGGATGGCGCCAGTCTCGGGAATAGCGGGACTTTCTTGAATCCGAATTCGTCGGTGAACACGCGTCGGTTTTTTCGGGGGGATGTAGGAAATCTTCCGACGTGCGCAACTTCTCAAGCCGCCCGCGCCCTGTCCGATAACCACCCCAACGGGTCGTGAAACCCGCCGTTCGCAGGGACGACCACCTGCCCGAACTCGCCTCCGAAGCCCCTTCCGTTGCGACGGGGGCGCACGCAACCGGGCCAACTTTCAATCGTCGAGGAGCCATCCATGACCCAGATCATCAACACCAATCTGCTCTCGCTCAACTCCCAGCGCAATCTCGCGGCGAACGCCAATGCCCAGGCGATGGCGATCAACCGGCTGTCCACCGGCCTGCGCGTGAACAGCGCCAAGGACGACGCCGCAGGCCTGGCCATCTCCGAGCGCATGAACGCGCAATCGCGCGGCATGGAAATCGCCCGGCGCAACGCCAACGACGCGGTCTCGCTCGCCCAGACCGCGGAAGGCGCCCTTGGCGGCATCAACAACATGCTGCAACGCATGCGCGAACTCGCCGTGCAGTCGGCCAACGCGACCAACAGTTCGAGCGACCGCGCCGCCCTGCAGAACGAGTTCAACCAGCTCCAATCGGAGATCTCGCGAACCGCGCAGACCACCCGATTCAATGGCAACGCGATCCTCACCCAGACCTCGACCTTCGACTTCCAGGTGGGCTCCAACGCCACCGCGAACGACATGATCCAGGTCAGCGCCCTGAACATCACCGGCACTGCCACCGCCGCCAACACCGACGATGGCGCGCTGGCGAGGTCGATCGCCACCGCCATCGACATCAGCACCGTGGGTACCCGCGGCGCCAACGCCGGCAACGCGAACTACGCCGGCTATGTTGGCTCGACGCAGGGTACCGGGGCGCTCGGGGCTGTCGAGGTGATCGACTACGCACTGTCGCAGGTGAACACCGCGCGCTCGCGGTTCGGTGCGGTGCAGAACCGCTTCGACGCGGTGCTCTCCACGCTGAACATCGCGATCGAGAGCCAGGCCGCCGCCCGCAGCCGCATCGTCGACGCCGACTACGCCCGCGAAACCGCCGCGCTGGCGCGAGCGCAGGTCCTGCAGCAGGCAGGGGTGGCGATGCTCTCGCAGGCCAACGCCGCGCCGAATCAGGTGTTGTCACTGCTGCGCTGACCGCGCCCGCCGGTGAACCGATGCTCGTCGGTTCACCGGCGCTATCGCTCTCTACGACTTTCCCTGATCCGCGCCTCGTTGCCTCGCTCGTAGCTCAGCCGTTGCCCTCCGCATTTTCCCGTCCACGCCGCTTCTCTCCAAGGCTCCTGCGATGACCCAGATCATCAACACCAACCTGCTGTCGCTGAACTCACAGCGCAACCTCGCCGCGAACGCCAACGCTCAGGCACTGGCGATCAATCGACTCTCCACGGGCATGCGCGTGAACAGCGCCAAGGACGACGCCGCCGGGCTGGCGATCTCAGAGCGCATGAGCTCGCAATCGCGCGGCATGGAGATCGCCCGGCGCAACGCCAACGACGCGGTCTCGCTCGCCCAGACCGCGGAAGGGGCCCTTGGCGGCATCAACAACATGCTGCAACGCATGCGCGAACTCGCCGTGCAGTCGGCCAACGCGACCAACAGTTCGAGCGACCGCGCCGCCCTGCAGAACGAGTTCAACCAGCTCCAGC
>Ga0315900_10004625_pt1 | contig 19297 bp, 17 predicted proteins | sample LakEriMetagenome_FD_203521 | JGI IMG/M metagenome (GOLD analysis project Ga0315900, IMG submission 203521) | Freshwater fungal communities from buoy surface, Lake Erie, Ohio, United States - Buoy 12 MA114 | ecosystem: Environmental > Aquatic > Freshwater > Lake > Lake biofilm | place: USA: Lake...
TTCCCTTGTCTGACCCGATTGGCGGTAATGCTATAAAGACGACACATACGACATCATATGAAATTTAAAAAGCAACATTTAAAAAATATAATAGACGCAAATAACGATAATCGTCTAGCGATTTTTGTAGGTGCAGGCGTGTCAAAAAATTCTGAGACAAAAGGATTAAAGCTTCCTACGTGGACTGATTTGATTTCTGAATTAAAAAAAGACTTGGAACTAACTGACGAATCAGATTATTTGAAAATTGCACAGCTATATTATCTTGAATTTAAAGAACATTCGTATCTAAAAAAAATAAAAGACTTTTTCCCTGACAACATAAGACCATCATCAATTCACAAACAGATTTTTGAGTTAAATCCCCAAGTAATTATTACAACAAATTGGGATACAATTTTAGAAAAAGCCATTGAAGATAATGCATATATATACGATGTTATTCGTTGTGACGAAGATTTAGTTAAATCAACTTTACAAAAGAAGTTAATTAAAATGCACGGTGATTTTAAAAATCACAACATAGTATTTAAAGAAGATGATTATTTGAATTATAAATTCAATTTTCCGCTAATTGAAAATTACATAAAAAGTATATTATCAACTCACACAGTCTTGTTTTTAGGGTACTCTTACAACGACATAAATTTTAAGCAAATAATAAAATGGTTACAGAATCATTCTGATGTGCAGCCACCAAGATATTTAACTGTATTCAACGAAAACCCAACACAGAATAAGTATCTTGAAAATCACGGAATAAATATTTTTCTTCTTGACGAGCCTAACAAAGAACCTAAAATTCAAAAAGAGTATTTTGAGAACTCAAAACATTTCTTAGACCTACTTAAGAATTATGAAAAAGTTGAACTATTAAATAGTGAAAAAGAAATCATTGAATTTGTATTGAGCAAATTGAATGTCTTATCCGAATTAAACGGAATACTTTTAGAACAAATTCAAACTTCTTTAACCAACTGTGGCTTCCTTTATGACGATGAAAACAAAGTTATACTTGAGTTTTATGACAAAATATTGACCTATGACTTGAACAATGAGAAACGAAATATATACAAGGAATTTGTCAGTATTCTAAAGAAACAAGATGATAAAAAAGTATCCAATAATTCATTAATTAGAATTTTTGAGATACTAAGAAAAGCAAATATTAAAGGCATCATTATTAGTGATGACGACTTGAAAACCGTACAAAAACAATACATCGTAATTGATGACTATTTAAAAAAGGAAAACGCTAACCTTGAAATAAATTATTACAACTTTGACTTTAAAACGAAAAGTAAATCAAAAACAGATGTTTATGATTTATTAAACGATTCATTTTTGCTCTATCAGATTGAAGATTATGATAAAGCATTTGAACAATTAGAGAAAACCATTTCACAATGTTTAAAACAAAAAAATTATTCGTTATTATTTATTTCAATGTTTAACAGAAATGTGCTATTAAGACATTTGCAATTTGGTATTAATCAAAATAGAGATGATTATAAACACATTGAAAAATATAATTTAGAAGAAAAATTTTATGAGTTGCCAAAGGATTTAAGGAGGGCACTCAAGCCTATTTATAATTTTTTAAACTCTAATGATTTATACAAATACGCCTATCAAATATCAGAGGAACTTAACAAGAAAGAAGAATCAAAGAAAACAATTGAATCTGGCGGTTTTGTTTTTAATACAAATATCACAGAATCATCTTGCAAACATCAAAATCTCATATCCTTTGTATTACGTAACAGGATAATGATTGAAAACCATAGTGAATTTAGAAGTATCAATAAATATTTCTTAAAAATATCCATCATTCGCCAAGTTCAGGAAGAAAAAACATCGTTCAATCAAACAGAGCTTTTTTCCTCTATTAAATATGTTAAGAACAAAGAATTAAAACAACTACTAGTTGATTTTTATAAATACAACTCACAATTAAAAGGAAAATTTGAAATTTCGGAATCTAACAAAGCTTGGCTAATATCCACAGTGTTGGTTTCTGTTGTAAAAGAATACATTTCATCTAAAAGTGCGTTTAATAAATTTGAGCAATATTTAGAAAACATCATTTTCTTACTTTCATTATCAAAATTGTCAAATGATGAAATTGACAAAATAATCAGTTCGTTTAATACCATTATAGACAATGCTAAAAATACAATCGGTATTTATCAATCAATAAATCTATTTTTAGGCAATCAATATAATCTTTTTAATACTTCAATAAGCGAAGAATCACTCTTGAATTTAATAAAGGCTATTATAAGTAAGTTTGTTCATAAACAATATAATGGACACGAGTTTCACGTAATTACACGGAATGAGATTTCAAATCTTTATGGTTATGCAAGAGAAAGTAAGGCAATTTTTAACGACAATTCTCTTATCGATAAATTAATTGCATCATCAAAAGAACTTGAAATTGAGGAACAATTAAACATTTCCGAATCTCTACTTCTAAGTATTTATGATATTGCGACTGCCACAATACAAACAAAAATAAAAGACTATATTTTAAGTATTAAGTCAATAGGAGCAAAAGAAGAACACGATTATTTCATTTTTGAACTAGTTTTAATAATAAGGGACTTTAAAAAACTTGACAAAAAACTTGTAACAAAACTTGCAGCCTATTTTGACAAATACAAGGACTCAAGAACGTTTTCATCTGTTTGGTTTACATTAGATAGTCAAATTGACTACTTGATTAAGGAAAAGAATATTGTATTACTAAACCCTATATCAAAGACAATAAAAGTGTTAATTGACAATTATGAAAAAAGCAAAAGAGTTTCAATATTGTAGAAAAGCACTAACCGCCAACAGCCGTTTTGCAAAAGCGGGGGTTTTGTGCTTCTATGACAGTGAAGTGCTAAATTCAAGCTTTGTGCATCTAATGAAGTTTAGTGCTGAAAATCCCCGCCTTCGCAAAGCCGCAAACCGTGTGTGACTTGAATCAATTACTAATGAAACAAGTAATTGAATGCTATTTGACTGATGGAAGAAATTGATGTAAATCAATTGGCCTTCTGCTGACACTCTTCCGGGGGAGTTAGCAAACCGCCTTGTGCTGCTGCTTATGAAAATGAGTAGTAGTGAGCGACAAGGATTAAAAGGGCAGAGACAATCTGTTCAGGTATAACCGAATTGAGCTGAACGAAAGTGAACCACTCGATGATTCCTCATGCGCTCCGTTTCCTTGGCTGTCGGCATGTTACCACTAAAATGATCAATAATCTGCCCTTTGGAGATTTGTACAACGATGACTAACTTTAGTCAAATGATTCAGAACATGAAGAGCCGGATGAATCGAGAGGTTCACGTCCGGTTCCGTGGGAAGGCAGGGGTGAAATTCCCTTGCCTGACCCGATTTCGGATACTTATGTATTAGGTACTTTTTTATTGTTCAAGGGGGAAAAGGAAAAAACCTGTCAGGTCTTTCAGCATATTCTACAATTGCAGCAATGGGGTGCCTTTGGATGGATAGCTGCAGAAATAGAGTTGACTAGGAGTAAATAAACTTATCTTATATAAGGAGGGCAGAATAAAATTTTTATTGTTATTGTAACATATTAAGGATAGTTACGTTTGGGTTGAAATATGAAAAAGTCAGTTCTTTTATACCTTTCATTTTTACTAGTTGCCGGGATGGGATTATTGTATGGGAAGCAATTACAGGGGGCTAATCTTAGGGTGTGGGAAATTGAAAATTTGATTTTTTTATTGTTGGGTATACCTGTATTATGGTTATTGCCAACAGCAGGTATTCCTCTATTCTTAGACGCAAACGTTCCTGTTTCAAAACGAATTTATTGGCCAATGTTGGTAGGACTTGGTTTTGGCTTATTGGATTTTTGGATAATTGAATATGTATTGCCCCATCCGGCCCATTCTTCGCTTCCGCCCTATACACAACCCTTTCCCTATTCTTTGTTTCTCTATTTTTCCGGGGCAATGGAAATAGAAGTTTTTTACAGATTAATTCCCATCACCCTGTTTCTATACATTTTTAATTATTTTAATAAGGAAAAAAATATGAATGCTGCTTTTCTGGTTATTGCGGTATTAACTTCCCTACGTGAACCATTGGAACAATGGCCCGATGGTCCCGGATGGTTTGTGGTTTATGCACTGGCTTCCGGATTTATGATGAACTTCATCCAAGCGCTTTTTTTCAAAAAGGCAGGATTCATAGCGTCTCTTTCACTTCGTTGCGGACATTATCTGGTCTGGCATATCCTGAATGGAATAATCATTCAATATTTTATTTTGAATAGGTAAAATTTTATTCCATTGCCTTGAAAAATGCTTCCAGTTTTCTTTCATCCAGTTTTCCGTTGGTTCTAACGCCACTGCAAAGGTCAACGCCAAATGGCTGAACTGTTTCGATGGCTTCTTGTACATTAAGAGGGTGGAGTCCGCCCGCTAAAAATACCGGTTTTGAAATATGCTCTCTGATCTGACGACTTAGTTGCCAGTTGTGTGTTCTGCCGGTTCCTCCCAGTTCTTTCACCGATAGGTTGGGATTGCCACTGTCTAATAAAATGGCATCCACCCATTGGCTGATTTCAATGGCTTCCTCAACAGAATTTTCGTTGATCACATGAATGACCTGCACGAGTTTAACATTGGGCAGCCGTTCTTTTATGGTTAAGTAATCGCGGTTGGGGAGTGCATCTACCAGTTGAATCGTAGTTGTATGTACTTTTTGGTGGTGCTGTATAATATCCTCCGCCTCAGTTTCGCTGGTTAATAGGAAGGTGGCAATTGGAGGTGGAACGATTTGTGCGATGGAGTGGATGACTTCATCTGTAATGATGCCGGGCCCGCTTGGCATTTTGCCTACTAGTCCCAGAGCCGCTGCCCCAAAACCAATGGCAAGTGCAGCTTCTTCCCTGGAGCTGATGCAGCAAATCTTTACGCGTGGTTTAGTCATGTTTAAGTTACATTCAAATTAAAAATATTTTAAGGAATTTTAGCTGCCAGGAAAAGAGGTTCTACGTCAATTAACTCCAGGAACTTAACCATGTGGAGGGTACCTTGCTTGTATCGCTTAAAATGAGCAGTTTGAATGTGTAATTCATAAGCTGCTTTGCTTGCATAGGTTTCAATGATGGTTATTCGGTGGGGATGATTTTTTTCGGCAACGGCATACATCCGCAGAACCCCCGGTTCTTGTTGCATGGCGGTTTCCACTCCCTCTTTCAGAAAATGCATATAGGAACTCAATTGACTCGAGTCAACAATGATTTTTGCTACCCGAACATAAGGGTCATTTGATTGTCCTTTAGCTATTATTAGTAACAAGGAATGGCAAATCAGGGAAAGCAAAATTTTATATCTCATGTCCGAATTTATGTTCTTTTTTATTCATGTATATTGCAATATAATGTCATTTCATGCGAATTGTCGCACTTGTAACATTCATGTTTATTGGTTGTTGTCAACTTCAAGCGCAAGCTTTGAAGCGGGAGTTGAGGGGAAGCTGGATTTCTACCGTTTCGAACCTTGATTGGCCTTCTTCCCGGTCTTTGACACCTGCACAACAACGGACAGAATTAACTTCCCTGCTGGATCAACTGAAATCAGCCGGCATCAATACCGTTTTTTTTCAGGTAAGAAGCCAGTGTGATGCGGCTTATATTAGTACGATAGAGCCATGGGCAGATATTTTTTCTACTTCCAATCTGGGTGCTGGTCCCAATCCCGTTTATGATCCTTTACAATTTGCGATTGAAGAATGCAGGAAAAGAGGACTTGAGATTCATGCCTGGTTCAATCCCTATCGTGCAGTTACTAATTTTGGGAACATCAATAATTTTTCACCCAATCACATTGCCCGCCAGCGCCCCGAACTTTTACTGGCACAGGGAACCCTGCGTATTCTCGATCCGGGTATTCCTGAAGTACCTAATTATATTATACGGGTAGTGATGGATGTTCTGCGTCGGTATGATGTAGATGGAATACATTATGACGATTATTTTTATCCCTATCCTCCCGGAACGGGCGTAACACCGTTCAATGATGATGCTACTTTTGCCCAGTATAGCCGGGGTTTTCCCAATACAACCACCGGCAGAAACGATTGGCGAAGAGCCAATATCGACACACTTATCAAGCGAACCTATGATAGTGTGCGCGCAGTAAAGCCTTGGGTGAAATTTGGTGTTTCGCCTTTTGGCATCTGGGCAAATGCCGGCTCTGTTTCAGGCGGCTCCGCTACCACCGGATTGCAAAGCTTCAGTGCAGTGTATGCCGATAGTAGAAAATGGATGCAAAATGACTGGATTGATTATCTGGTACCACAGATCTATTGGAGTATTGGCTTCAGTGCTGCTAATTACTCAGTATTGGTTCCCTGGTGGAATGAATTGGGTGGACGACGGCACTTGTATAGTGGAATGGCAGCATATAAAATCAATGTGGACAGTGATCCTAACTGGAATAATCCTGGACAAATTCCCGCTCAGATACAATTGAATCGGTCGAATAGCAATTTCAGTGGCTCGGTATTTTTCAGAGCGGCTAATATCCTTGCCAATTCCAATGGCTTTAGGGACTCACTTCGCAACAACTATTTTTCCAGGCCTAGTTTATTGCCTGCCATGAGCTGGAAAGACAATATGGGTCCGCAATCACCTTCTTCGCTGTCAGGAAATGTAGTTGGAACATCGGTGAGTTTAAGCTGGACAGCACCGCCGCCTACTTCTGTAGAAATGGACAAGGCAAGGCAGTATGTGGTGTATCGATCTACGCAGACACCAGTTAATATTGCCGACCCGTCTTTGATCAGATATATTTCCCCGGTAGATACACTTCGCTATGTAGATGAAGCAGCCCCCGGGAATACATATTATTATGTTGTCACGGCACTGGATCGACTGCACAATGAGAGTACGGTGTCCAACACTTTTTCCGCCACTATTCTTCCCACTTCTATTTCTACACTGCCGGCTGTGTCAATTGTGCAGGGGCTGCAGGTGTTTCCCAATCCCTTGCAGAACGAAGCCTTGATCAGGTATCGTTTGCAGCAGGCAGCACGGATAAATATTCGGGTAACTGATGGGCAGGGTAGGATGATAACAATTGATAATCAAGGATTTCGTCAGACTGGAGAACACCAATATCGCCTGGATGTAACAAGCTGGTTACCCGGAACCTATATTATTACCCTGATTGCCGACAGATACCGGATAAGTATACCGGTTGTAAAGCAGTGAGTTGAAGTTGATTCATTTCATGCCAAAACCACTTTAAGCTATCTTTTGTAGGATGCTGAGCCCGCATATCTATCTATGTTGTGCCTGCTGTTGGGTATGACTGATTTATGTAAATACCGGGTTAAGAGACAAAGGCGGCAGCCATTTGCATTCTTGTTCTAAAAAATGTTTTGCACAAAAAATTATTGTATGTATAAAAGCAATAATTTGCATGTAGGTACAGTTATTTAGGAGTATTTGGTTCCCCCAACAGTACGGTGTTTATAAGTGCCTAAAAACCAGTGGGATAAAGCATCCCGGTCTCTTTTTTAAAATCCAATTCCTTTGAATTTTTCTGTCAGTTTGCCTATTCGTGAAGCTGCAGGTGTTTTTTCATCGAATTGAATTATCAGTCATATGAGTGATTTTACAAGGGCCGGAGTTATCAATCTGATTGCAATGGCACAGCATGGTCTCAATCTCAGGGGAGTTAATCTTGCAGATTTGAACCTCAATAACCTGGATTTCACGAGGGCGAATCTCGACAAATCTAATCTGGATGGAGCCATTCTTGCGGGAGCTCTTTTGCAGGGGGCAAGACTGGTTGATGCCGGATTATTTGCAGCCGATTTGACTGAAGCCGATCTCTGTGAAGCCAATCTTACCAAAGCCAATCTTGCAGAGGCGAGTCTCAGTGGTGCTGATTTAACCGGTGCGGTAATTGAGAGAGCTAATTTAGAAGGTGCCAACTTGGAAGGTGCGATTTTAGAACGTGCTGACCTTCGCGGTGCCAACCTGACCCAAGCCAATATGACCCGTGCCAATTTATCAGGGGCATATTTATTCCGAGCTGACCTCAGTAAGGTAGATTTGAGAGGCGCTAGTTTTTCGGGTGCTATTTTAAAAGGGGCCATTTTACATGCTGCCAATCTCAGCAATGTCGATTTGTCGAATGCCGACCTTACCAATGTAGATCTTCGTGGTGCCAATCTCACCGGCGCCAACTTAAACGGAGCCAATTTAACAGGTGCTTATCTATTCCGTGCGGATTTTTCCAATGCCGATTTAAGCAATACGAATTTTTCTGACGCCATTCTTCGCGGCGCTATACTCCACAGTGCGAATCTTGCCGGTGCTAATCTGGCGAATGCGGATATCACCAATGCAGATCTTACTAATGCTGAACTCATTGGAGCCAATATGAGTGATGTGGTGAAGTAGCCATCTACTTCAAGCCACTATTTTCATTCTTTCAGGTTGGGTTGGGTATCAGGCACCTTGAATCGGTTGATACTTGGGCACCAATGTTTTCATTATCATCCAGGCAATCAGATAAGCGATGGCACAATAGGTGAACATAATTGTATAACCTGTTTCAATGTGCCCGAGTTTTTTGTAATGATCAAAAAGTGCGCCTCCTGTTTTTGTAATCAGAACACCGCCCAAGCCGCCTGCCATACCTCCAATACCAACTACAGAGGCCACTGCAGACTTCGGAAACATATCACTGACTGTTGTGAACAGATTAGCACTCCAGGCCTGGTGAGCAGATGCGCCAATACCGATAAGAATTACCGGCAACCAAAAACTGATGGTTCCCAAGTACTGTGCAGCCAATACAATAAGTGGTATCAATGCTATAAATAGCATAGACCTCATTCTTCCATCATAGGGGGCAAAGCCTCTACGTATAAAATAAACAGGCAACCATCCACCGCCAATACTTCCAATCATCGTCATGCTATAAAGTACGGTTAGTGGTAACATAATGGCAACACCGGTCATACTGTACTGATCTTTGAGGTACGCGGGAAGCCAAAAAAGAAAAAACCACCATACCCCATCTGTCAGAAATTTTCCTATGGCAAAACTCCAGGTAGGTCGATGTGCCAGCAACTCAAACCAGGGGATTGTCTGTTCTTCTTGGGTAGAACTGTTTTCTTCCCGGTCACTATTGATATACTCCAGTTCTTCAGCAGAAAGGCGCATTTGTTTCTCAGGGCGCTCGTAATAGAAAAGCCAGAATATCAACCAAATGAATCCAATTGCCCCAATAATAATAAAAGCAGACTCCCAACCCCATTGAGTTGCCATCCAGGGAACAGTAAGTGGTGCAAAAATGGCTCCAACATTTGCTCCGGAATTGAAGATGCCTGTTGCGAACGAGCGTTCTTTTTTGGGAAAATATTCAGCCGTTGCTTTTATGGCTGCAGGAAAATTACCTGATTCTCCTATCCCCAACACCGCCCTGGATATCATGAATCCCAAAATGCTGGCAGGTGCCAATACAATTCCGGTCCATCCCAATACATTTGTAATTGTTTGTCCGATCGGTATGGCATAAGCATGCATCATCGCACCCAAAGACCACACTATAATGGCCCAGCCATATCCCCATTTGGTTCCCAGCCGATCAATAAATCGTCCTGCGAATAGCATGGATAAGGCATAAACCAATTGAAAAACTGAGGCAATATTGGCATAATCACTGTTGCTCCATCCGAACTGTTCTTCCAGAGAAGGTTTTAGCAGACTAAGTACTTGTCTATCTAAATAGTTAACAGTAGTAGCAAAAAACAGCAACAAACAAATTGTCCACCTGTAGCCTCTTGTTTTGTTCTTCATGGTGTATGCTTTCTAGGTGTGTTATTTGATTTGTAGTTGGAGAAGGAGCTCTGTAATATTTTTTTCCAATTGATTGAACTGTTGCCGTTCCATCAATTCATTGCTGATAAGTTGACCACCCAAGCCTGCTGCCAGTACACCGGCTTGCAACCAATGTAGTATACCTGCCATGGTTGGTTCTACGCCACCGGTTACAACGAATTGAACATCCGGAAAAAGTGGTCGTACTGCTTTTACAAATTCCGCGCCTATGATATTTCCTGGGAACAACTTTACTAGTTTTATTCCTGCTGTTGTGGCTTGATGAATTTCGGTAGGCGTCATACAACCGGGAAGCCAAACTGCTCCTGACCTGTTAGCGACATGAGCAACGCCTTCATCAAAACACGGACTAATCAAAAGATCTGCACCGGCGTTTAGAAATGCCTCAGCGTCTGCTGAAGATCGTATCGTTCCCGCTGCCAAAATCATCTCAGGAAATTTCTCTTTGCGCAAAAGGTGTAATTCTTTGAAACGCGAAAGTGCCTGCTCGCCCCGATTCGTGAATTCAACCATTTTTATTCCACCTGAATGAAGTGATTGTAGAACTCCGGCACAAACTGCTTGATCCGGATGATAAAAAAGTGGTAGTATTTTTTGATTTCCCAGTATTGCTGATACTGAAGCAGTTGTTATCATATCCCTATTATTTTATGCTCTATCTCCCGAATTGCTTGTTTGGTTACATCGCCTACTTCCTTCATTTTACCGATAGCAGCTACTGCAGCACGGTTGATAATCTGCGCCGGCTCTGACGCATGAACTATACCATATATCAATGCTGCCATGAAGCAGTCACCGCTTCCCACTTTATCTACAATATTCTGAAGAGTAAAGACAGAAGATGTTGTAAGTATTTTATCGCGATAAAGTACAGCAAAATAACTGGAATCCAAGCGGAAAGTGTAAGCAATATGATGTACGCCGGGAAATGCCTGATGTAATTGTTGCATGCTTTCTCCGGCAGCCTTTACCAGATCTTCCTGCGAATGTCCCTTGCTTTCCCGGATGGGCGATGGTATACCGAGTAATTTTTCTACTGCCCATATATTTCCCATCACTACATCGCATTGTTGTACCAGTGGAATCATGACTTCGGAAGGAACAACATCATATTGCCACAACAATGGCCTGTAGTTCAGGTCGACTGAAATAGTTATTCCTTTTTTTCGTGCCGCTTGAATTGCTTCTGAACAAACAGCGGCAAGTCGTGCATTCAGTCCGGGTGTTATGGCACTCCAATGCAGCCAGCTGCAGCCCTCTAATATCTGTTCCCAGTTGATTGTACCAGGTTGCAGCTCGCCAAATGCAGAGTGTGCCCGATCATATACCACCCCCGCCTGCTTCAAATCAGTTCCTTGTGGAAGATAATACAGCCCTAACCTATTACCTTGAAATACAATAGACGAAATGTCAATATTTTCAGCCTGTAATTGTTGGCAAATTTCTGCAGTAATAAAATTATTGGGAAGAGCACTAAAATATTTGACAGGAACATTCCATCGGGCTAATGCCCTTGCAACATTCAATTCCGCTCCACCTATGTGTGCTGATAGAGTGTTATTTGCTATCCATTGCCCTTGTAGTTCCGGAGAGAGTCGCAGCAACAGTTCGCCAAAACAAAGTATTTTTCCTTTCCCGAATGACCTGCTGTCGGTATTGGGGGTTGGGGTATTCGATGAGGGATTGCTGTACATCATTTTTATTCATCAGCTATGTTAGCTGTTCGGGGTTAGCTCCTGCCAATTAAAATAATTCCTGGTATTGTGGTAGCAAATGTCTTGTACTATTTTTCCAATCCAATTAGTATCATCCGGTAGTTCTCCTTTCTCGACATCTTCACCCAGTAAGTTACAAAGTATTCTTCTGAAGTATTCATGGCGGGGAAAGGAAAGAAAACTTCTGCTATCTGTGAGCATGCCCACAAATCGGCTGAGCAGACCCATGTTGCTCAGGGCATTGATCTGCTTTGTCATGCCATCTTTTTGATCCAGGAACCACCATCCGCTACCCCATTGAATTTTGCCTGCAATGCTTCCATCATTGTAATTACCAACCATGGTCGCAAATACTTCGTTGTCGGCCGGATTCAGGTTATAAAGAATGGTTTTTGTAAGTGTATTGTTGGCATCGAGTCGGTTCAAAAACCTAGATAAATTTCTGGCTTGCGGAAAATCCCCTATACTATCCCAACCTGTATCAACGCCAAGCTGTTGCAATTTTTTTGCATTGTTGTTGCGCATAGCACCCAGGTGGTATTGTTGTACAAATCCTTTTTCCCAATCCCATTCTGCGAACTGAATGAGCATGGCTGATCTGAATTTATCCTTTTCTTCCTGACTAAGATTCTTGCCATTTCTAATTTGTTGAAAGATGGTATTTATTTCTTGTGCACTGTAATCTTCTGCAACAATTGATTCGAGTCCGTGGTCGCTGACTGAACATCCATGGGCAACAAAAAAATCATGTCGCTTTTTCAGCGCTTTCAGGTAATCGCCATACGTGCCAATGGACACATCGGCTGCCGCTTCTAATTTACTGAGGTAGGTATTAAATTGTGTGGCATCTTCTACTTCCATTGCTTTATCAGGTCTGAAAGCAGGTAGCACCTGTATAGGGCCATCTTGTTGTTTAATTGTTTGATGATGCGCTAAATTATCTATTGGATCATCTGTTGTACACAGAAGCCGTACTTTCATTTTTTGGAGTAACCCGACTACGCTGTATTCTTTTAATGGTAGCAATGCATTGATTTGCTCATATATTTTTTTTGCAGTTTTCTCATTCAGTGGTTCATGGATACCAAAGTAACGACGCAATTCAAGGTGTGTCCAGTGAAACAATGGATTACGCAGTGTAAATGGCACCGTATGTGCCCATTGTTCAAACTTTTCGAAGTCAGTACGGTTACCGGTGATGTAGCTTTCATCAATGCCATTGGCTCGCATGGCTCTCCATTTGTAGTGATCCCCATTGAGCCACAATTGTGTAATGTTTTCATAGTTTATGTTCTGTGCAATGGCTTCCGGGGATAAGTGATTGTGGTAATCAATAATGGGAAGGTCTTTGGCATATTGATGGTATAAGACCTTCGCCGTATCATTGTTTAGTAAAAAATCATTGTCCAGGAATGGTCTCATATTTTATTTTTATGGGCAAATAAGCAGTTGTTTTGTACCAGAGCTACTTGATGCAATAAAAGTAATTAGTTTATTGTATTCAATGAGCGGATAATTCCCAATTCCAGTCCGCGTAGTTCTGCCAGTCCCCGCAATCTGCCAATAGCCGAATAGCCGGGGTTCGTTTTTTTAGTGAGATCGTCCAGCATTTGGTGTCCATGGTCAGGTCGCATGGGCAAAGAAATATTTCTTTTCTGCATAACGGCTACCAGCTCCTTAATTACTGCGTACATGTCTACATCTCCTTCCAGGTGATTGTCTTCAAAGAAATCACCGTATTCATTGCCGGTCGTGCTTCTTAAGTGGATAAAGTGAATACGGTCGCCAAACTGTCGGATCATGGCAGGCAGGTCATTGTCTTTTCTTACTCCATAAGATCCGGTGCAGAAGCAGAGACCGTTATTGGTTGAGGGTACTGCTTGAAGTAAAGTCTTGATGTCTTTTGCCGTACTTACTACTCTAGGCAATCCCAGGATAGCATAGGGAGGATCATCCGGATGAATGCTCATGGTAACTTTACATTCGTCAGCAACGGGTATTATTTCCCGTAAAAAATGAATCAGGTGGTTTTGAAGTTTTTGGGCATCAATATTGGCATATGCATCCAGTGCCTGCTGAAATTGTTGAATTGTAAAACTTTCTTCACTACCGGGTAATCCTGCAATGATGTTTCTCTGCAGTTGCTCTTTTTCTGCTGCGCTCATTTCCTGGAATCTACCGGCGGCACGTTCGATTTCTGCTGCCGTATAGTCTGCAGATGCTCCTTTGCGTTGCAGTATAAAAAGATCGAATGCAATGAAAGCTGCTTTTTCAAAGCGGAGTGCCCTACTGCCATCTTCTACTTCATAACTCAAATCAGTTCTTGTCCAATCGAGCACCGGCATGAAATTATAAGTGATATTGGTTATGCCACAGGCAGCTAAATTGCGGATGGATGTTTTATAGTTATCAATGTATTGTTGGAAATTACCGGTTTGGGTTTTGATGGCTTCGTGTACAGGAACACTTTCCACAACACTCCAGGTCATACCGGCAGCTTCTATTTCTTTTTTTCTTTTCTCTATTTCCGATATACTCCATACTTCTCCGTTGGGAATGTGATGTAGCGCAGTTACAATACCGGTACAACCTGCTTGTCTGATGTGCGAGAGTTGAACCGGATCATTTGGACCGAACCAGCGCATGGTTTGTTCCATGCGGATGGATGTTCCATAATATTTATTTTCTTTCATCATCTAGATAAATAAGGATTACAGATATTTCAGTTTATATCTTTTCAAGTAACTTCTTTAGTAAATATAGTAAAGCTAAAAGCAGATTTCAAGTATATTTCATGAACAAGACCAGAAGTTAAACCAGTTATTATTCCAGTTTGAATTTCTTCTCATTTGTTTTAAGCTATTGATATTAAAAGTATTTTTAGTGGCAAAAAACATTAACTTTCAACATAACTCAATGGTAATATGAAGCTATTAACTTGTATCTTTTGTTTGATTTTGCTTGTGCCACAATTTGTACAAGCCCAGAAGGGGAATCGGACCATCAGTTATCAAATCAGCCTGCCTGAGGCGGACAAGCACCTGGTTCATGTTACCATGCATATACCGAAAGATACCAACAACAGTTGGTTGGTGAAGTTGCCGAAATGGACTACCGGTTATTATCAGCTGATGAACTATGATAAAAACATTTCTAATCTGATAATAAGCGCAAATGGCCGCTCTGTCAAATTTGATCAACCTGCATCGAATGCTTGGAAAATTGAGCAGACGCGCAATCAATCGGTACAAATTGACTATGATGTATTGTGCAACAAAAAATTTGTCGCTAACAGTTATGTGGACAGCAATCATGCTTTTCTCTTGTTCAGTAGTTTACTCTTGTATATAGACCGGGAATTACACAATAAAGCAATTGTAAAAATTGCTATGCCCCGGCAATGGAATCAGATAGCTACCGGGTTAACAGCTTCCAATCAGCAGCATGAATATGGGGCAAACAATTTTGATCAGTTGTATGATTGTCCGATGTTGATGGGAAAACTTGAAAAGTTACCTTCTTTTGAAGTAGACCGAAAGCAGCATCATTTTGTTGGGTATCAAATGGGCAATTTTGATCAGGATGCTTTTATGCAGGACCTGAAAAAGATTATTCAGACAGCTACTGCTATTTTCGGAGACATACCTTATGATGAGTATACCTTTTTAGCGATTGGTCCGGGAATGGGTGGTATCGAACATGCTAATAGTGCTGCAGTCAGTTTTTCAGGTAATCAGTTGAGTACTCCTGCGGGGAAAAACAGGTTGATGACTTTTTTGACACACGAATATTTTCATCATTATAACATCAAAAGGATTCGACCACTTGAACTGGGGCCCTTTGATTACGACAGGGAGAACAGAACTAATTTACTTTGGGTGAGCGAGGGTTTGTCTGTTTATTATCAGTATGTGATAGCTAAAAGGGCAGGGGTTATCACAGAAGAAATGATATTGGAAAATTTTGCCAAAAATATTACCAACCATGAAAATAATCCGGGTAAAACACATCAGTCACTGATACAGGCAAGTTATCATACCTGGAGTGACGGTCCCAATGGAACCAGCGGCAGGGAGCCCAATAAAGCTATCTCTTATTACGAAAAAGGTCCGATTGTGGGATTGATTTTGGACCTTGCCATTCGAAAAGCAACCAGTAACAGGCAATCACTTGATCAGGTAATGCGCCATATTTATTGGAAGTATTATAAGAATTTAGGACGTGGGTTTACGGATGCAGAGTTTCAGGATGCTTGTGAGCAGGTAGCAGGTATTTCGTTAAAAGATGTTTTTGAGTATGTGTATACCACCCGGGAAATTGACTATGACCGTTATTTGGAGTATGGGGGATTGCAATTAGAGAAGACGGAAAAGAATGGTAAAATAGTGTATCAATTATCAAGAAAAGCTGCTTTGACAGAAGAGCAACAATTGATATTCGATTCGCTCTTTAAATGATATTCCCGGTAGTAATTTTTGTTTCCAATTGCCACATTACATCCGGTATTTTAATTAATAAAGGAAGCCAGAGCATATATTCTTAGGGTTTCAATAAAAAAAGAAGCGGAACAGATAATCTGCTTCTCCAGGATCGTTCTGAATGATCTTGTCCCGGCCAGGATTTACTCATCCAATGAGTTGAAGTATATTTTTTTCTCGTCATGATGCCATCGACCTTGGACTGAAGTTCGGCGTACATTGCGTCTAGGGTTTCAGTACCATGATCGAAGTAGATGCGGTGGTGTTTAGGGTCGGGTAGATTTTTTTCGAGATATGCGAAGAAGGCATCGGGTACCGGATTATTTTCCATGGAGAATAGTCCCGGCCAGTGGGTAGAGAGGCAGGCAGCGCCCCCGAATAATTGGGGGTATTCGCAGAGGGCGTAGAGTGAGATCAGTGCACCCATGCTGCTGCCGGCGAGAAAAGTATTATTCCGGTCTTTTTTGGTGGAGTAAGTTTTATCTATAAAGGGTTTTAGTTCTTGGGCAAGAAAGAGCAAGTAGCGATCTGAGATGATTGGTTTTCCTCCGAAGATTGACCGTCCCCCGAATCTATAGGCATTATAGACAGAGTCTTGTTGATTTTTTGGGAGTGATTCAAAAGGTTTTTGCGGGAAGTATTCTGAATGTCTGCCGGCGCCTGTATTCCAGATACCGACTACAATACAATCTTTGATTTTATTTTCCTGCTGTAAGGAGGAAATAGTTTCATCCACGCCCCATTCCTGTTTGTTCCAGGTGACAGAGCTATCAAAAAGCATTTGACCGTCTTGCATGTAGAGGACAGCATATTTTTTGGACGGGGAATAATTTTCAGGCAACCATACATCTACATTTCGGGAGTCGACATAATGGGAAGCAAAGTTTTCGTGGCGAATGATTTTCCCACTAGAGGGAACGGGTAATTGAGCGGCAACTGATAAATGTTGTAGTAGAACGACCAATAGTAACAAATACGATGTAAAAGTCTTTTTCATTGGTATAAAAATATCTCAAAAAGATTGATTCTAGATTAAATTGATGTTGTTGAAGGTTGCCTCTCCGCCGTTGTTGGACCTGTCCGCCTCTGGCGGAACCTCCTGCCGTTGTTGGTCGCCTGACCAACAACCGAGTAAATTTCTCTACTAAGCGAAGTGGAGAATGAAGGTTCTCCTTAGATGCTTGTCCGTACCGCCTCTGGCGGAATCTTGTCCGCCATCCTGCCGTTGTTGGTCGCCTGACCAACAACCGAGTAAATTTCTCTACTAAGCGTAGTGGAGAATGAAGGTTCTCCTTAGATGCTTGTCCGTACCGCCTCTGGCGGAACTTGTCCGCCTCCGGCGGATGAGAGTGAAAGTGTAAGAGTGAGTAGGTGTGATATCGAAATTGAGAGTATGGGGGGTACAATCGTCTAAGCAGATGTCTCTCCGCTGAAGGCGGAGGAATCTGCGCTTTAAGTATTCCGGTGATGATTGTCAGAACAATAAAAATTCTCTGCCGTTGTTGGCACTTGTGCGTCCCGACTGAGTCGGGACGTAACTTGTCCGCCTCTGGTGTAACTTGTCCGCCTCTGGCGGATCGCCTGACCTACAATCATATCGGAGCAAATAAATTTATTTTTTATGGTTTAGCTTTCTTGCGATACTGTCATAATATTCCTGAGATAATTTTTCAGTCCAAACTGTTGGTTGGGTTCCGCCATAAATGGCGAGATAGGTAACTGAATTTTCTTTTGTTGAAGTGTGCCAGTGTTCGGTTTCTTTATTACATTTAATGACATCTCCTTTTTTTAGGATGATAGGTTCTTTACCCCTCTCTTGGTAATATCCTTCACCTTCTAAAATAATAAGTATTTGTGGGGTAGAATGTTTATGCCAATCAAGCGTAGAATTTGCCTTGAAAGTTGCCTTGGTGATATTGTAATTTATTTCGTTATCTGCCTGGATAAGTGAATTGAGCCAGGCTTCACCGATGTAATGTGTATTGGGTGCTTTTGCCCCTTCTGTCAGGAAGGAAGCTATTTTGTAATCAGCGTTTTGAGCAATTCCTATAAAGGGACCACAAATGAGTAAAAGGAGTGTGATTGATCTCATGGAAATTTATTTGTGATGTTAAAATTACTTCAAAACATTTTATGTTATCCATGCCGTTGTTGGTTGCCTGCCCGGAATCAAAGTAGTGAGTGGGAGCTTGTCCGTCCCGCCGTTGTTGGCACTTGTGCGCCTCTGGCGTAACTTGTCTGCCTCTGGCGGATGAGACTGAAAATGAAAGTGTAAGAGTGAGTTCGTGTTATATCGAAAGTGAGTGTATGGTGGGTACAATCTTCTAAGCAGGTTTATCCCGCTGAAGGCGGAGGAATCTGCGCTTTAAGTATTCCAGTGATGATTGTCAGAACAATAAAAATTCTGTGCGTGTTTGGTAGATTTTTTCCATCTATATTCAACGATAAACTGAATTTTATTCGGCATATGGATAGGAGTCCCCATTCATTTAGTTATTTGATAAGTAAGCGTAATTGAATAGATCTTACTTACATTTTGAGGAATGTTATTGTTTCAGAAATCGACAGAAAATAAAATTTTGAATCCCCTGCATGGGCGTTACATGATTTTCGCGTTTACATTCCAGACAGGCAAAGCCCTTTCTTTTAAATGTTTCTTGTAGTAAATTTTTGTCGTATTGTTTTATTTCCAATCCGCTACATTTTTTGGGTCCGTCAACTGAGAAAGTGCCAACAATCACGATTCCATTAACTGAGGTTTTAACTATTTCCAGGTATTTTTCTATGTTTTCGGGCTTGGTTTGAAAGTGAAATGCAGCTCTATCGTGCCAGAGATCGTATTTTACAGAAGGTGAGAAATTGAGAATGTCAGTTACAATCCAGTTTACTTTTTGTGCATCATTACCCAATCTCTCTTTTGCTCTTAGTATAGCGGCTTCCGAAATATCCAAAACTGATATGTTTGTATAACCTTCATTAAGCAAGAAGTCTACAAGTTTACTATCTCCACCCCCGACATCAATAATCTTTGCATCCTTAGAAATTCCAGCATTTCGGATAAGTTCTAAGGAAATAGAAGGGACATCTTGTGTCCAACTAACTTCACGGGGTTGCTTGGTTGTATAAATATTTTCCCAATGGTCTTTCTGGTGATTATCCACCTCACGAAGTTATGTTGAAGTTCAAAGTTTGATTGTGACTAAAGTCACTTGTAGAT